>Ga0194060_10000040_pt1 | contig 84736 bp, 73 predicted proteins | sample SepL225m_MetaG_FD_163427 | JGI IMG/M metagenome (GOLD analysis project Ga0194060, IMG submission 163427) | Anoxic zone freshwater microbial communities from boreal shield lake in IISD Experimental Lakes Area, Ontario, Canada - Sep2016-L222-5m | ecosystem: Environmental > Aquatic > Freshwater >... | reverse complement strand
AGAACAACTAAGCAGATAACGACGAATCGTCGATTCAAAACAAGAAGCAGGCGTTCATCTGCTACGCGCCCCTTTCAATACTCCAGGTCGATTTCTTTTTCGGGATGCAAATATCGAACTAAATATGGCTATGATGCACTGGGAAGGCGTGCTTGGGCCGTGGAGAATGGCATCACCAATTGGTTCGTTTATGATGGCAACCATGTTGTTGCTGATCTGGATTCAAGTGGCGGAATGGTTCGGTCTTACGTTTGGGGGCCAGGTATCGATAATATGCTTGCCATGACGGCCTATGGAGGAACAACCAATACTTACTACGCCCTGAAGGATCACCTCGGTTCCGTCCTGGCCCTGACCGATGGTGCCGGGAACATCGTGGAAAGCTACCGATACGACGCCTGGGGCAGGACTACGGTATATGGGGGCAATGGGGTAGCCCTGAAATCGTCTGCTATTGGCAATAGATACTGCTGGCAGGGACGGGAATACTCATGGAAGACAGGCATCTATTACTTCCGCGCACGATGGTATGACCCCATTACAGGGCGTTTCATCTCGAAGGATCCGAGCGGGATCGTCAACGGCTTGAATGAATACGTGGCGCTAAACAACAACCCGGTAAACTTCAGGGATCCCACTGGCGAGGCGGCCATCGAGGCTTATGACTACTGGTCGGATGTTGCAGTCGCTGGGCAGGATGCGGGCGGTGTGTTTGGCAATGCCCAGACGGCGGGTGCGTCCGTCATGATGGCCTTCATTGATTTTTGGGGTGCAAGAGATGTTGAAGGTTCTGCGGGCATGTCTGGATACTACTCGGGTTCAGATGGGTGCAAGGGCAAGTCGACAGGCTATGGGCTTTACGCTGCGGGAATGATCGGTATCAATGCGATCCCCGGTGTTGGAAAAGCTGTCAAGCCAATAGCCGGCAAGATAACCGGATATACCGCGCACGGTTTGAGTCAAGCGATAAGCCGAAATGCGGGACGAGGCGTTCACCCAGGCGCCATTTTGGATGCCGTCCGGAATCCCGCAAAAACAGTTTTACAGGCCAACGGTGCGGTCAAATACGTTGGCCGGGATGCTACTGTTGTTCTGAATCAAGAAGGTAAAGTAATAACGACATGGGGAATTCCGAGGTCACCATGAAAAAGTTAAAACCGAGTGATAAGGAGCTTCTCGTTGAGGTTCTTAAAAAGCGCATTCCCCCTGTCTTATCGTTTCCCGATGACTTGGATCTCGAAAAACTTACCTCGCAGCAGGTCGATGACATTTGCCAGGCGTTAACCGATGAGTTTGCCGAAACGGGTCTCATGCAAAACAGTGAACCAAATGAACGCGGATTACGCTTGGAGACTTTAATTGACTGCCTCCGGTGATAGATTAGTACTCTTGTCCCTTGTCCAACTACGCCTCCCCGCGTGCCGGTTGCGTGAAAAGGCCACCCCCATGACAGCAGTCATGGAACAACGGCCGTCCTCGGTTAACCGAATGACGCCTGACGCCATCCCGGCGCAGGGCGTTCCCGTCTTTATCGCCATCACCTCTTCCGAGACCGCCGTCACCTGGCCGAGAGGTGCTGATACCGGGGACACCTCGTCGGACGCCGAAGCGTGCAATGGGATAATACGATGGTATGACCCGGTTACAGGTCGCTGGCTCTCTAACGACCCCATCGGGATAAGCGGCGGACTCAACCAGTATGTCTTCTGCGGAAACAACCCGGTCAATTTTACCGACCCCTGGGGACTAGCTCCGGGAGATTTGTACGGTTCGCCTCGTGCAGCAGCGACTGATGCCATGAAGCAATTCACAACAAAGAACGACTGGCTTGAACGTGGCGGTGCCATCTACTCCATCAAAGATAAAATGGGTGCTACTAAGTATTCATATACCGATGCAGTGAAAGGTGGCCTTCGCAGTTTGCCGAATGATCGTCTGGGCTTGGATCCTAAAACTGGAAAATACACATCCGAGTTGTACAAGATTCCTGCTGATGGATCCATGCAGGGGTACTGGCATAGTCACACAGGGCTGGATGATTTTATGCAAGGGAATATTGGGTTTAGTAATCCGGATCTGGAAAATATACGTCGTTTTTCGCAAGGGGATTTCTTCGTAATTAGTGTGTCTTCAGGTTCGGTCACCCATCATGAGAAAAGAGTATGTGGTGAAACTGGGGCCAAAAGCACTAAAGAGGATTTCTTCAACCTTAACAGATAATAATTTCTAGAGTGGGGCAGTATGAGCGTAACCAATAATGTTCGCGTCGCTGGATTTGAAAACATCTTGCTTCCAGAAGATCCCTCATCAGTTGTGGTCGTTCAGTTCGGACACCATGGAATGGATGAATTCTGGTCCTTGGTTTTACTGTTACTCCCTATCGCTTCAATCTTTATTCTTGCGGTTATGTATGTGGTTGGGCTCCGAAGTAAAACGCTGACTGGGCGGATCAATCTGGCGGCGATTATGAAGTGTTTCATAGTTGTCACAATGCTTGTGAACACCATTGCGTTTATGCAATGTGTGGCAGGCAGTCTTGATCGCTGGATTCAAGCGGGGTTGGAAGGGCGACCCATAATTCTGGTGAGTGGCCTTGCAATAGGCCTAAAGAAATACGCATTCTCGCTGATGGTTTTGGTTGGCGCTATTTTGGCAATGGCACATCTGCGGCGAAGATGTCAGAAGATGAACGACTAGAGACCTGCTCCATCTTCTGCAAATGAAACCACGGTAATCGCCAAGATCATTAGAGTCGTTAACTGACTCCATACTACCGCTCCGCCGTTGACACGGCGTTTGCTTACGCACACGCCGCGCCAACGGCTCCGCTACCGGAGCGCCGCCGGGACAGCCTATAATCCTTTTAGTTGCCTGACCAGGGATATGGCGGCGCATCGTTGTTGAACTTGTCCCGGATGTGTCCGGCCAGTCGGAATAGGCCATTTTTGCAGTCCAGTTGACTGGACTAAACTTTCGAGTTTCTTAGAAAACTATGGCGAAAACGACCTCAAAAAGTGCAATTAATTGCACTTTTTATTGGCACGGTTTTATCGCTACGCCGCTGTCACGGCGGTTGCTGGAGAAGGCCAACCGCCGCGCCAGCGGCTCCGCTACTCGTAGCGCCGCCGGGACTTTCTATGATCTCCTCGCTATCTTTTTCAGGGACATGGCGGCGCACTGTTGTTGAACTTGTCCCGGTTGAGTCCCTCAATCTGGTGTTCACCCGCAGTAGCGGGTTCACCCATGACGCTACGGGCCATCAAGGCCAAGCGGCCGTTGCCGCCTACGTCGGCCCCGTCCCCTTCGCCTTGAAGGCCCTCCGCTTTCGGGCCCGCTTCGCCGTCGCGTTGCTCTTGGCTACGCAGGCCAGGGCGGGCTGCTACGCTCATTGCGGCTGATCCTGGGAATGGGCGTGGTCGGTGAGGCGGAGGCCGCAGCGCCAAGCCGCGCGGGGTCGCGCCTGAATGCCGGTCCGGTCTACGCCCGGCCCGTCACCGGGCAACGTCGCATAACGACGCGCGTTATGCGTTCGTTCACCCCGCGGGGTACGCGGGGTTCACACGTTGCCCTTTCAGGCACAGCCCCGCGCTGGAACAGAAAGCGTTCTGTTCCCTTGGCGCTGCTCATGAGCAAGGTCGACCGTGGTGACCAGTGCGACGGTGCCGCAAGCCGCTCCGCAGCCCTTAGCAGGGGAGCCCCCCGCTAACGCGGTCGGTTCCCCTCTGCCGAGCACTTCAAGCTTCCGGTGTCCGGTCCGTTCTACGCCCGGCCCGGCCATCCTCAACTTCAAGCGTTCGGCATTCACCCCATTCCCGACAGCCGTCACGAAAGTTGCGGCGACAACTTTCGCGCCGGCTAAGCGGTACTCTGTTTTGTTGCGCGGGCAGATGCCCGCTTGCCCCCCGTGCGCCGACCGCCCCCGGCCATAATCTTCTTCCCCGTCGCTCTGTCATCCATTTACCGACCAGGGGGCTGGCGCGTTGGTCGGGCCGCCGTGTCGGGGCGGCCCTTCAAGGACGGCACTCACGCGGCAAGCCGTTCTGGCGTCCTACGTCCGCCAGCCCGTCATGCCCCGTGAGCACCGAACTGATTTAGCGCGGCGCGCCGGTCGCCGCATCCGGTACCCTTCGACAAGCTCAGGGCAGGCCGGAAGCGGCCACCATCACGCCGCAAGGGAGCTTCGCACCGGCTTTGATCAACCAGGATCCCGGTAGGAAAAGAGAAAGCCAGCATCGATGATGGAGAGCAGAAAACTCATGCTTAACGCGTTAAGCAGCTATTCTTAACTTCAAGGGTAACGGTTCGACCCTTCGGCAAGCTCAGGCCAGGCAGGCTCACCGCAGGGAAGGAAAAAGCGGATAAAAATGAATCTGAAGCGCTTCAGATCATGTTTTGCGTTGTCACGGCGTGGGCGTGGCCTGTCGGCTTCGTGCCGCTTCGGCCTCCGGGTTCTGCCATGAGGAACCCAAGTCGGGTGACCCCGCGCGCTCTCCGAGCGGCTTTGCCGGGTTGGGACTAAGGCTTGAAAAGCGAAATCTTTAGGTCGGCAATCGAATTAAAATGCTTCCCATTACCCGTGCAAAGCGTCAAGCCGTGCTCTGCTGCCGTAGCCGCCACAATCGCATCGCCCGCCCGAAGCCCATGAGACAAGGCATACTCTTCGATATAGATCGCCGCCCTGTGCCCGATATTTTCCGTCAATGGCAGAGTGTGGAAGTCGAAGTCTTTCAGGAATGACCTGGTTTGCTCATGTTGTCGCCTGTTCTCGGCGCACTGGAGAAGTTCCAGGTAGGTCTGTAGCGACAGGAGACGTTCCGCCGTCTGATCAATAAGTCGGGCGGCCTTACTATTTCCCCGCTGAACCCAGATAAAGATATCCGTATCAAAGATCATGACAACGCCCACCCCGGAGATCATGCATGACCTTATCAACAGGAGCGCCTGATTTCACCATCCCGAAAAACGGATGGTTCGCAGCCGAGGTTACCGATTTGTCGCTGACGGAACGCAGTATCCCCTTGATTGTTCCGCGATACAAGACGCTCACACTCTCATTTCTCTCCAACGCCTTCAAAACATCATTCATATGATATCGCAAATCCACAATCGTTGCTTGCATAGTCGCACTCCATATGTATGCCAGCACTATACATAACGATATTGGCGAATGTCAATTCTGGCTTTACTGGATGGTGCCTTCCTGTCTCAAGGCGGCGCTCCGGCGGGCGTTTCCTCGAAAATCATCCCTCTATCTGGATGGCGACTCGACGTTCTACGTAGAGAAACGTCCAATGAAGCCATGAAGAACATCAAACTTCGAGCATGGCACTCATATAAAACTAACCTGGGTGTGATTGATCGAAAATATTCGTCAGGTATTTTGACTCATAGTTTCGTTTGGTGGTGTGTAAATCCTGAGGTGAACCATGCTTTTAAAATTATTATCCCTGAAAACCCGGCTCAGTGTGCTGACGACGGGAATGCTGGTGCTGGCGCCGTGGGCTGGTCGTGCGGGTGATTTCCTCATTACGACGAACACCGGAACCCCGAAGACGATCACCATCACCAAATACACGGGCACCAATGCCGTCGTGACCATTCCAAGCACAACCAATGGCTTGGCGGTGGTCAGCCTCGGGAATAGTGCGTTCTTTGGTTGTAGCAACCTGACCAGCGTGGCGATTCCCAATGGCATCACCAGTCTTGGTAAGTGGGTCTTCGACGGGTGCAGCAGCCTGGCCGGTGTCACGATTCCTAACAGCGTGACGAATATCGGGATTTCGGCATTTTATGAGTGTAGCAGCCTGACGAATGTGGCCATCAGTACCAACATTACGAGCATCGCAGATTATACGTTCGCCGGATGCAGCAACCTGGCAAGTGTCACGATACCCAACAAAGTCACCGCCATAGGTCTCGGGGCCTTCTATGGTTGCGGCAGCCTGGCGACCCTCACCCTTGGCAACAAAGTCGCCAGCATCAAGGCGGGGGCGTTCGCAGATTGTTCAGGACTGCGTAATCTCACGATTCCCAACAGCGTCCTCACCATAACAGGGGGGACTGACTGGCCCACCGTTATTCCGGGAGCTTTCCAGAATTGCAGCAGTCTGACCAACGTGGTCATCGGCACGGGCGTCACCAGCATCGAGGATTTTACGTTCAGTGGTTGCTCTGGACTGCCCCGCCTCACGATTCCGGCCAATGTGGGCAGCATTGGGAACAATGCATTCGCAAGCTGTTCCAGCTTGGTCACCGTCACGATATCCAATGGAGTCACCACTATAGGATTGAGCGCGTTCTCCGATTGTATCAGCCTGGTCAGCGTGACGCTTCCCGCCAGTGTCGACAGCATCAGTGACCAAGCGTTCTCGGGTTGTAATAGTCTGACGAATGTCGTGATTGGCAGCGGCGTCGCCAGCATGGGAGACCAGGTGTTCGATAATTGCAGCCGTCTTCGCGCGATAATAGTAGACCTGTCCAATTCCTTTTATGGCAGCGTGGACGGGGTGTTGTTTAGCAGTGACCTTGCCACCCTCATCCGATGCCCCGGAGGCAAAGCGGGAGATTACACGGTTCCCGACAGCGTGACCAGCATCGGGCTCGCGGCGTTCCAAGGTTGCCTCACTTTAACGAACGTGACGATTTCTGAATACGTCACCAGCATCGGGAACAATGCGTTTGAATTGTGCACCGGTCTGACCAGTGTGACGATTCCTGGTAGCGTCACCAGCATCGGGGACAATGCGTTTTATGGATGCACCAACCTGGCCAGTGTTGCGTTGGGCTATGGCGTCACCAGCATTGGCTATCAGGCGTTCGGGAATTGTGCGGGCCTGAACACGATTACGGCAGACCCATCCAATCCGAACTATGGCAGTGTGGGCGGGGTGTTGTTCAGCAGTGACCTGGCGACGCTCATTCGATACCCCGGCGGCAAAGCAGGGAACTATACGATTCCCGACGGGACCACCAGTATCGGGGACAATGCGTTCGAATCGTGCGCCGGTTTGGCCCGCGTGACGATTCCCGGCAGTGTCACCAGCATCGGGTTTTCGGCCTTCGCAAACTGTGCCGGCTTTAAGGAGGCCTGTTTCAGAGGCAATGCCCCCAGTTTTGCCTCCAGCATTTTCAGCGTTCACAGTGTTTTCGATGGAGACACCACGACGGTCTATTACTTGCCGGGGAAGACGGGATGGGACACGGTGGATGCCGGTGTGGCGCTTGCCTTGTGGCGACCCGTGGTTGCCGGCGACACCAGTTTTGGAGTGAGGACAAACCAATTCGGCTTCAACATCAACTGGGCAGGCGGCATGGTCGTCGTGGTGGAGGCCTGCACGAACCTGACGGAGTCCTCATGGATACCCCTGCAAACAAATACCCTTGCCGCCGACTCATTATATTTCAGCGACTCGCAGTGGACTCATTACCCTGGACGGTATTATCGGATTGTTTCGCAATGAGAGGGGTTATGAGGTTTAGGACAAGAGTTCTCGATTGGATTATCAAGAAAACCATGCCGGAGATCCCCTGCGGTCCGGTCATGTGGACGCTCGAATCTGTATATCTGGCTCGGGCCTATTATGTGGCGGCGGAGTTGGGGATTGCGGACATTCTCGCCAAAGGACCGTTGTCCATTTCAGAACTTGCCCGGGAAACACAGACCCATGAACCCTCGTTGTATCGCGTCATGCAGGCATTGGCGGCCTTTGGCGTGTTCGCCGAGGCAAAAAACGGAAAGTTCGAGATGACATGGAGGGCGCGGCAACTGCTAAGCGGTGTGGAGGGTTCGGTTCGTGCCTGGATCATTTGGATCGGTGTCCAAGAGAACTGGGCCGCATTAGGCTCTGTTCTGGAGTCTGTCAAAACCGGAACTAGTTCATTTAAATTGGTTCATCAGAAAGAACTGTATCCATATATGCGCGAGCATCCCGACTATGCCGCCAAGCTGGTCGCGGGTATGAACGATTGGACGACTTGGCAATGCAGGATGATTGTTGATTCCTACGACTTTGGGCGGTTCGGTAAAGTGGTTGACGTGGGCGGTGGACAGGGGCGGTTGGTCATGGAAATCCTCATGCGTAATCCACAGGTCAAAGGGATGCTGTTCGACCAATCCTACTCGACGGGTGCGGCCCAAGTGAATGTCAATGCCGCCGGTCTCGGCGACCGATGCGAGGTCGCGGCTGGGAGTTTTCTGGAGAGTGTTCCGGAAGGTGCGGACGCCTATGTCATCAAGCATGTCCTTCGGGACTGGCCTGACGAAAAGGCTAGAGTGATACTTGCCAACTGCCATCGCGCGATGAAGCCGGGAGGCACATTGCTTGTGATTGATGGTGTTATCGATCCCCGGAACAGGACGGATCGCCTTCAGAAACTGCTTAATCTGGAGCAGTTATGGTATGTGAGTGGGGAACTCCGGTCACTCGATGCCTGGCGTTCGATGCTTCAAGACACGGGCTTTGTTGTTGGGGATATTCGCCCAACTGGAATCGTGGATGCGTCCATTATTGAAGCAAAGAAATCCCGTTGAAAAACAAAATATTGGCCGCTAAGGCAGACGACCTCGGCATCCGCAAGGATCGCCAAAACTAATCGAAATAAAATTATCACCTATTCAATGTCATATTCTCGACAGCGTATATTCCCCGCGTTTCCAGAATACTATTTGTCAATAAAACAGCAGCTGTATGGGCTTAAACGACAATGACGGCCAACAAAAACAAGGCCTGCCGATACAGTCAGAATGATTAAGAACGGGAGAAGAGCGCATGAACGGTCAACTGAAACGGAGGATGAAAATGAAAAAATTACTGCAGCGTGTAACACTGTCCCTTTTACTGGCGCTTGGACTGACCGGCGGACTGTCAGCGTCGGCGGAAAACCTTGCTCCCGTAGTAAGTCTGACTGCGCCCACGAATGGCACGGTTTTTGCACAGGGGCAGATTATTGAGTTCTCGGTCGATGCGAACGATGACGGGGCTGTGACCAATGTGGATCTTTATGTGGATGGCTTGCTCATCGGCAATACCACGATTGCTCCTTATGGGATGTCGTGGAGCGGGGCGTCTCTGGGTTGTCATTCCTTGACCGCCGTGGCGCAGGACGATGCAGGTCAGGCGACCACATCCACGGCGGTGACTGTTTCGGTCAAGACGCTTGCCAACTTGTTGGGCTACGTGTCTGGCGACTTCCACCAGCACACGACGTATACGGACGGCTATAATCCCTTTGCGACGGTGATGGCGAAGGATAACGAGTTCGGGCTGGACTGGTGGGCGAACTCGGAGCACGGCGGCAAGTTCAACCGCAACGCGGCGGGTCCGATCCTGACCAGTGGCTATGATACGGGGGCTTATGCCCAGTTCCTGGACACGCTGGGACTCACGTTCCTGGGCGACTTGGGCGGCGTGAGCGGCGGGCACACGAACATGTGGCGCTGGCAGACGCTGCGCGACTTCTCGTTCGTTGATCTGCTGGCGGCGCGGAGTCTCTATCCGAGCAAGACCATCGTGCAGGGTGTGGAATGGAACGTGCCGGGCCATGAGCATTGCAGCGTGGGGATCATCGCCGACGAGTTCGGCCCCTCGGCGACGAATGCCAATGCGGTGGCGCAGTTCGAGTACCTGTGGGACGCCAATGATGCGGATCTGAGCCTGGGCGCCAAGAATACCACCAACACGCATGCCAAGGCGGTGCAGGCGGTGGCGTGGATGCAGGCGAATTACCCGACGAACAGCTGGATGGTTCCGGCGCATCCGGAGCGCCGGGGAGTGCAGACCTATCCGTCCACCTACACCGGATCGGGCAGCCAGGGCTACAGCGCGGGCGCCTTCCGGGATCTGAACAATGCGGGACCGAGCGTCTGCTTTGGGTTCGAGAGCATGCCGGGTCACCAGAAGGCCATCGGGCGTGGCGGTTATACCAACAGCGCCAGCGGCGGGGGCACCTACGGCGGATGCGGTTACTACGCGGCGAAGGTGGGGGGTCTGTGGGATGCGATGCTGGGTGAAGGGCGCGGGTTCTGGCTCTTCGCCAGCTCGGACTTCCACACGACGGTCGAGGACTTCTGGCCGGGCGAGTACCAGAAGACGTATACACGCCAGAGCGGCAATGATCCCCAGTCGATCGTGGACGGTCTGCGCTCGGGTGACAGCTTCGTGGTGGAAGGCGACCTGATCGATGCTCTGGACTTCACGGTCAACGGCGCGAAGATGGGTAGCCGCCTGTATGCCACCAGCACGGTGGTGACGGTCAGTGTCCGGGTGCATGACCCGGAAGGCGCGAATAACTGCCCGACGAACCTGCCTGTCGGCATCAATACGCCGTTGCTGGATCATATTGATGTGATCGCCGGCCAGTTCGGCGGCCTGATCGCCACCAACGATCCCGCCTATCTGTCGGACAGCAATGTGACGACCCGCGTGGTGGGCCGGTTCGACGCCATTGGCGGCGCGACGGACAGCCAGGGCGTGACGAGCACGGCCTGGACGGATGAGGGTGGCGGCTGGAAGCGGATGACCCTGACGTATGATACCAAGGGGCGCAAGACTTACTTCCGCCTGCGTGGCAGCAACCTCGGGCTCGGCGTGGCCGGGCAGACCGACGCGGCGGGCAACCCGTTGCTTGATCCCCAGAGTAATGACGCGCTGAAGGCCTGGGCCGACCTGTGGTTCTACTCGAACCCGGTGTTCGTGCAGACGCCGACGGTGAAAGTGGATGCGAACGTGTACCAGTCGTTTAATGTGGGTATGACGAACGGGGCGTGGGTGTACCTGGAGGCGGATCCCTCCAATGCGAGCCCTCTGCGCGCCACGCAGCGTTCGCTGGGTTACCGCGAAGTGGATTACAAGGCGACGATGTTCAGCTTCCTGAGATTTACCCAGGTGGCGCCGAGCAACACGGGAGCCGGCGTGATGTATGACTATACGGCGCAGAAGACGAAGGGGACCTACACGGTGGGCTACTGGAAGGACAAGGACCTACCGGTAATGGTCGGCCCCGACGGCAATGCGTATATCACGGACGGCCACCATACCTCGGCGGGCTACCTCTCGCCGGTGAACACGCAGATCGGCGATGTGGTGCCGGGGCTGCACCGCGTGGTGCTGGGTCATGTCGTGACGAACTTCTACAACGCGGCGGTCGGACCGGTGGCGGTGACTGACACGTGGTGGACCAACCGCATGGCGGAAAACAATGCGATGCTCTACGGCGTCGACGGCAACCAGCTGGCCCTCTCCGGAGACGCGGGCTATGCAGGCCTGCTGCCGATCCTGCCGAGCACGCTGGCCATGCCCGTTACGCCCTCCACACTGGGCGCGCAAGCCATGACGCACGATCACTACCGCGGTCTGGCCTGGGGTCTGGCGGACGGGATCCTGAAAACGGCGACGAATGGCGCGACGAAGATCAAGGGCTACTCGAAGACGAACCCGGAAACGGGTCTGGACATCAACTTCGTGGAGTTCTTCTGGTCGGACTACCTGCGCAACCGCATCGTGTGGGACGACACGAAGAGCGGGCACGCGCTGGGCAGCGGCTTTGGCGATGCGAATGCCATCTCGGCGCCGGTCTCGTTCTTTGCGGCGGTGGCCAACGGCATCGCGATGGCTCGGTCGCAGGACTACCGCGACCAGTACGGTCGGGGCATTGTTGACTACACGAACAGCGCGCTCTTCAGCGCCAACACGGCGCGGTGGGCGTCCAAGTCCATTGCCAATGGCTCGTATCCGGCGGTGGCGGGTGATGTCTATAATCTGTTCCTGCTCGACGACAGCGGCATCGCGGGCGATATCGCGCCCTCACCGGTGGCGGTCAATATCCTGCATATCGACACCTCGGCGGGCATGGTGGTGTCCAACCGCCTGGTGAATATCCGTAATGTGGCGATCAACGCCGGCGGTGCGATCACGACCGTCTGGAAGGATGCCGTGGTGACCAATACGACACTGACGATTCCTGCGGGCACTAGCCGCGTGACGCTGAAAGGCTCGAACACGGTCAGCGGCGCGGTGACTCTGGCGAACGGCACACTGGCAGTGGACGGCAGCCTGACGGCGGCATCCCTGAGTGTGGCGAGCGGCGCGACTCTGGAATATACGCCCAGTAGCGCCCCGATCACGGTGACGGGCGCCCTGACGTTGAACGGCACGCTGAACATCACGGGCTCGGGCTTCGGTGTCGGCACCTACACGCTCTTCAACTACGGCTCGCTCAGCGGCAGCGGGCTGGTCGTAGGCTCGGTGCCTGATAGTTCTCATCGTTACTCCATCTCGACCAACGCGCCAGGTGAGGTGCAACTCCTTGTCGAGAACACTCCTCCCTCGGTGTCCCTTGTGGCGCCGACCAGCGGGGTGACGTACCTGCGAGGCCAGACGGTGTCACTGGCGGCGACGGCGGCCGATGACGTGTCGGTGGCCGGGGTGACCTTCACTGTAGACGGTGTTCTGGTGGGAACCGACACGGTGGAGCCCTACACGGCGAGCTGGACGGCCACGACGGTGGGCAGCCATGAGCTGACGGCGGTGGCGCAGGACGGAGCCGGGTTGATGAGCACGTCGACGGTGACGGTGACAGTGGCGCAGCCTTCGGTGACGCATGTGGGGGCGACCTACAGCGAGGGGAATGCAAACGGCCATGAATATGGGGTTGATGCCTTCACCAGTATCCAGGGCGCGATCGAAGCGGTGCAGGCCGGAGGAACGGTCTGGGTGACAAACGGCGTCTACAACACGGGTTCGACGAACCTGAACGGGGTGGAGACGCGTGTGGCGCTGACCAAGGCGGTGACGGTGCGCAGTATCAACGGCGCGGCCGTGACGGTCATCGAGGGCGCGGCGGATAAGTCCGCGACAAACGGCCCGTCGGCCGTTCGGTGCGCCTATGTGGGCGGCGGGGCGTCATTGGTCGGCTTCACGCTGACCAACGGGCATACCCGTGAGCTGCCGACAGGGAGTTACACCCCCGCGTGGGACTTACAGGTTTTCGGTGGCGGTATCTTCGCCGAGGCGGGCGGACTGGTTTCGGATTGCCTCATCAAGGGCAACACGGCGAGCCTGGGTGGTGGCGGCGCGGCGGTCGAAAGCGCGGCGACGCTGCGCGACTGTGTGGTGGTCGGCAATAGTTCGCCCTACGGCGGCGGTGTGGCGGCGCTGACCACGGCTATGGTGGAGAGTTGCACGCTGAGCGACAACAGCGCGAGCACGCAAGCTGGCGGGTTGTATGCCGACCATGCGGTCGTGCGCAACACGATCATATGGAGCAACACGGCGCCGACGTCGGCTGAGTACTTCCGCAGCGCTGGCACGTTCCTTCGGAACTGCGCCAAGCCGCTGCCCGTGGGCACGGGGAATATCGCGGTGGCTCCGCAGTTCATCGGTCAGGCGTGGGGCAACTACGCGCTGGCGGGAACCTCGCCGTGTATTGACGCGGGGACGAACCAGTCGTGGATGACCGGCGCGAAGGATGTGAACGGCCAGACCCGCCTGCAGGACGGTAATGGCGATGGCAAGACGATCGTGGATATCGGCGCCTATGAGTTTGGTGCGGCGCCGAGGCTGGTGATCACGGCCAATGGGTTCAACGCGCCGTTGACGGTGGCGGCAGGCGAGCGGATCCAGGTGGCGATCACGGTGAACAAGGGGGCGGGCGTGCCGAACAAGGACTGGTGGCTGTTGCAGGAGACTCCGGATGCCAATTGGCAGTACTACGACACGGCATCAGGTCTCTGGAAGACGGGCATCAAGGTCACCTACAAGGGGCCGTTTGCCTCGATGGGCGTGACGCCGATGCTTGAGAGCACGACGCTGCCGGTGGGGACGAACCTGTTCTACTTCGGCGTGGACTCCAGGATGGACGGGATCCTGCAGCCAGACAAGCTGATCTACGACAGCGTCCAGGTCATTGTGACGCCGTAAGCAGGAATGATGTTGGTTAGTGGTTCTGAACCCGGAGACAACGAGTGTTGTCTCCGGGTTCTCTTTAAGCGAAGCCCTTGCGCAAAAGCGCCACGCAAAGGTGTAACCACTCCCTAATCCCTGACTAACATTTCGGATTCATAGTCAATTCCATTTGTTCAAGGCGTTGACACTGTGCGAAATTGAAATTTATGAGCCAGACAAACAACAACGAAACAGAAGAGAAACGGTTCTCCAAATGGCATACTGCCAGTGCGTGCCTCGGCTTGTGTTTCTTTTGCCTGGTATGGGGGGGGATATCCGTCCAGCATGGGTTTTTCCCTGGGTATTTGCTTCGCAACGCCTATGAGGGGGCCAAAGCGGCAAGGGCTAGCTTGCACTATTGGCACATGCGATATAGCGACGACCTCTGGTCGACAAACCGGTTTTCGCGTAGTGGTGTCACGATTCATGACCCGGCCAGGACGTTTGAGGGCTACACCTTGTATACGTCCGGACACAGTCAGGCAGCGGTGCTGATGGATATGGGCGGGAAGGTTGTCCATGAATGGAAACTGCCCTATGACCAAATATGGGATTCGTCCGGCGAGGTGAAATATCCCCGCCCTCCCCACCAGGTCTTCTGGTTCAAGGCGAAGGTCTTTCCGAATGGCGATCTTATGGCCGTTGTGGAAGGAAATGGGGGCACACCCTGGGGCCAGGGAATCATCAAGATAGACCGCGATTCCCGCCTCATCTGGAAGTACCTGGGCTGTGCGCATCACGACTTCAGCATCGGCGACGACGGACGCGTCTACGGGTTGACGCATGCCATCCGTGAGGAACCCCTAACTAACCTGCCGCTGAGCTATCCCTGCCTGGAAGATTTTGTCGTGGTGCTGTCGCCGGACGGCAAAAAGGAGCAGCAGGTCTCGATGTTCGAAGCCCTCGCCAATTCGCGTTACAGGCGGGCTCTGGAAGCGGCGCCGAAAACCCCCTACGGGGAATATCTCCATTGCAACGCGGTTCGCGTGGTTGACAAACAGATCGTGCGGAATTTCCCCTTTGCGCATGAGGGGCAGGTATTTGTTTCGATCCGTGAATTCAGCGCCGTGGTGCTTGTTGATCTCAGTAAGCGTTCGGTCGTGAACGCGCTGATTGGTTCATGGAGGTATCAGCATGATCCGGACTTTCTGGATAACGGCCACGTCATGCTCTTCGATAACTATGGCAACATGGAGGATGGGGGGATTTCGCGTGTCATCGAGTTTGATCCCCTGACCGGCGGCGTGGTGTGGTCTTACCATGGTACGGATGCCAACCCCCTGAGCAGCGAGAAGCGGTCGAACGCCCAGCGGCTGCCCAATGGGAACACGCTCATCACGGAATCGGATTCAGGAAGACTCCTCGAAGTGACGACCCAAGGTGACGTGGTCTGGGAATTCATCAATCCCGTCAGGGGTGGAAAGAAAGGGGAGCTCATCCCGGTCATCAGCACCGGCGAGCGCATCGCGCCGGAAAGCCTCGATCCGTCGTTCCGCGACACTCTTGCTTCAAAACAAACTCAAACGAAAGGCTCACCGTGAATACACGCATGACCGTATTTTTGTTAGCCATTGTAAGTCTCTTTGGCATTGTGCCTTCGGCCATGGCTTATGTCGGACCCGGTGCGGGACTGACGCTGGTCGGATCGTTTATCGGGCTTTGCCTCACCCTGTTGGTGGCTTTGTGGGCTGTCCTTTCGTGGCCGATTCGCAGACTGCTTAAGCGCAGGGGACGGGGCGCTTCAGGTGGAGAAAAGGCTCCTGAGATGGATCACACACATGACAGCCCCTCTTCTTGACCTGATTGACACGCGTTTGCTGGGATTCCTGCCTGACTTGGCTAAAATCGCGGTGTGGGCCGTGCTGTGCAGCATCATCTCCATGGCACTCTACCGGTGGCTTTCCCCGCAGAAGCGGCTGGCGGCGGCCAAAGATGACGCCAACCGGACGCGCCTGACGCTTTCCCGCTACGATGGTCCAGGGGACGGGTTGCCCCCGCTCATCAGGGCATCGTTACTCGCGGCACTCCGGCATATGGGTTTGTGTTTGGGGCCCGCTCTTGTGTCTTCAATTCCCGTGATCGCCATATTCCTATGGATGAACGCCGTCTACGGCACACCGGCGCGGGACACCCTGTCATTCGGCCCGTCCTGGTTCAGGGCATGGTATGTGCCGTTCAGTGTCGTCATGCTGGCGGCATCACTGACGATCAAGAAGGTGTGGCGCATTGTGTAGGCGGGGTCTGCTGGAGTAAGGTTCATGGACAAAACAACACAAGAGAGTTCGGACTTTCAGGTTGACTGGTTGACAAACCGATTGAGCCAATGGGTCTGGAAGTCGCCGGGGCGTGCTGTTCGGCTGGGGAACCATGAGAGCCGGTGGTTTGCCGATGAATTACAGTCCTGCCCGGTTCAGAAGCCGGTGTTCATTGCGGGGTTGGCAAGGTCGGGAACCACGATCCTGCTGGAGTTCATGGCGATGCTAGACGGGGTGGCCACCCATCGATACCGTGATTTCCCGCTGGTGCATATGCCTATCTGGTGGAACGAGTTCCTGAACCTCACTCCCCGGAAACGCATGGAGCCCGTCGAAAGGAGCCATCGCGACGGCATTGTGATCACGCCCGAAAGCCCGGAGGCGATGGAAGAGCCCCTCTGGATGAGTTTCTTTCCGCTGGCCCACGACTCGGCGGTCAGCCAGGTGCTGAATGCGGCCACGGTGAACCCGGGATTTGAAGCGTTTTTCCAAGACCACTTGCGCAAGATCCTGTTCGTGCGCCAGGGTCGCCGCTATGTGTCGAAGGGCAATTACAACGTCACGCGGCTCGAGTATCTCCTGCGTCTGTTTCCGGACGCACGGTTTGTGGTGCCGGTGCGGGAACCTGCGGGGCACGTGGCTTCACTCATCAAGCAGCACCGCATCTTCGGCGAAAATCTTCGAGGCAATCCGCGTGCGCTTGAGTATCTGCGCCGCGTTGGGCACTTCGAATTCGGGCCGGACAGGCGGGCGATCAATGTGGGGGACACGGTCCTGGCCCGGGAGATTGAAGCGTTGTGGGCCGCCGGCGAAGAGGTGCGTGGTTGGGCCCGATACTGGGCCTCCATCCATGGTTTCCTTGCGGGGCGCATGGAATCGGATCCGCTCTTTCGGAAGGCTGTACGACTGGTTCGGTTTGAGGAACTGTGCGAGCGGCCGGCCGCTGAACTCAGGAAGATCGCGGAGCATGGTGAGTTTACAGATGCCGCGCGAGGCGCGGACTCTTTCGCGGAACGAATTCGGTTCCCTCGGTACTACGCGCCTTCGTTCAGTGAAGCCGACGGGATGGCCATTAAGGACGAAACGGCGTCCGTGTTCATGCGACTCATGCGTCTCCAACAACAATGAAAGGGCTCGTATTATGAAGAACAGGCAGTTTTATAATGGGATGTCGGTATTACTTGCCGTGGTTTCGCTTCTGGGCGCAGGCTGCGGTAAGCGGCAGACTGCGCCGGAGGCCCGGATCACGGTTTCGGGTGCCTGGGCGCTTTACCCGATGATGGTGAAATGGGCGGAAGAATATAGGAAGTCACATCCCGGGATTCAGATCGATATTTCTGCAGGCGGAGCCGGAAAAGGGATGACGGATGCCTTATCAGGCGCCGCCGATATCGGCATGGTTTCACGGGATATCAATCCCTCCGAAGCGGGTAAGGGGGCATGGTGGGTGGCGGTGGTCAAGGATGCCGTGATTCCCGTCATGAATGCCTCAAACCCGAACGGCGGCATCCTCGCCAAACGGGGTCTCAAGAAAGAGGAATTTACCGCCATCTTTGTGAAGGGAAATGTTCAGGATTGGAGTTTTGCGGGCGGCACACCAACTCCGCTTCATGTTTATACTCGATCAGACGCCTGCGGCGCAGCGGAAACCTGGGCCAAGTATCTTGGCGCCAAGCAGGAAGACTTGAAGGGAACCGCCGTTTACGGGGATCCCGGCGTGGCCGAAGCCGTGCGCAAAGACGTGTCAGGCATCGGGTTCAATAATCTGATTTTCGCCTATGACATCAAGAGCGGTCAACCCCTTCCGGGTATATGCGTCATCCCCATCGACAGCAATGGGAACGGCGCCGTGGATCCCGGGGAGGATTTCTATGGGACCCACAAGGCGGTCATGCAGGCAATTGCTACGGGGCGTTATCCCTCCCCGCCAGCCCGTGATCTGAATCTGGTGCATCATGGGCCCCCCCCGTCCGGACCTGTTGCCGATTTTATCAAGTGGGTGCTTGCGGAGGGGCAAGCGTTTGTATCCGAAGCCGGCTATATCGCCCTGCCCGCTGAAATCCTCAACAGCCAGAAGGCAAAGCTGAAATAGGCCATGGATCGTGATTCCATACGACAGGGACTGGATTGCTGGGGCCGCCGAGGCATGGTTGCGACGGTGGCGATGTGCATTTTACTCCTACTGCTTATGGCGATGGGCCTGCTGTGGAAATCCTGGCCCATTCTTAGCTCACATTCACTGGCAGGCCTGTTTCTTTCCAGCGTCTGGAAACCCCATGGAGGGCAGTTCGGATTTCTGGCCTTCATTCTGGGTTCCTTATGCATTACCGGAGTAGCGGTGCTGCTGGCCGCGCCGGTTTCGTTGTTAACGTCCATCTATCTGTCCGAATATGCCGGACGCCGGATCCGGGCGTTGATGTCGCCCCTGATCGATCTCCTGGCGGGCATTCCCTCGGTGGTTTACGGGGTGTGGGGAGTGCTGGTGGTCGTTCCCCTGGTGAAAGATCATCTAGCGCCGGTATTCGGCCGATATTCATCCGGGTATTGCGTTCTTTCCGCCGGGGTGGTGCTGGCCATCATGATTTTGCCTGTCGTCATTCATGTGGGCCTGGATGTGTTGAAGTCCGTTCCCCAGGGGTTGCGCGAGGCCTCCCTGTCACTGGGCGCGAATCGGTGGGAAACGGTGAAGCATGTAGTATTGCGGCGTGCGGCGCCGGGCCTGTTGGCCGCCAATGTTTTAGGCGTGTCGCGGGCCTTTGGCGAGACGATGGCCGTTCTCATGGTGGCGGGGAACGTCGCCGTGACTCCGAAATCCGCATTCGATCCCGCCTACCCGCTACCCGCGCTCATTGCCAACAACTACGGCGAGATGATGTCGATCCCGCAGTATGACTCCGCCCTGATGCTGGCGGCGCTCATGCTTTTCGTGGTGGTACTGGGTTTCAATTTATTGTCGCGCTGGGTTTTTGCCCGTATGGAGTTGCGCATTTCAGGATGAACCCATGAGAAAGCAGATTGAAGAAATTGCCGCCAAAATCCTGATGATCGGAGCCGCCGTGGTGGTGGCCGGGATGGTCGTTTTGATTCTCGGAACCGTGTTATGGCGCGGCCTCCCGGCGTTGAGTTGGGAAATGATCTCGCAGACTCCGTCCGGCGGTTACTATCTCGGAAAGGGCGGCGGCATTCTCAATGCCATCGTCGGGTCACTTTCGGTGGCCGGTGGCGCAACCCTGCTGTCGCTCGGCCTGGCTTTGCCAGTGGCGTTGAGCCTGAATGTCTATTTCAAGACCCATTCCCGACTGGCGGGTTGCGTCAGGGGCTCGTTGGATGTGCTGTGGGGTGTGCCCTCCATTGTCTATGGCGCCTTCGGGTTTGCGTTTATGCTTTGGCTCGGACTCCGCGCTTCCCTCCTGGGGGGGATTATCACCGTGGCTTTGATGATCCTCCCCATCATGATCCGGGCCATGGATGAAGTGATTCACATGGTTCCGCACGAGATGCTGGAAGCCTCCGATGCCCTGGGTGCCACCCGGTGGGAGGGCGCCTGGAAGGTAATCCTCCGGCAGGCGCTTCCCGGACTTGCCAGCGCGGCGCTGATCGCCTTCGGGCGGGGGATCGGGGATGCCGCCTCTGTTCTTTTCACGGCGGGATTTTCGGACCGGATTCCGATGTCACTTGCGGATCCTGCTGCGACCCTGCCGCTGGCCATATTCTTCCAGTTGGGTACCCCGTTCCCGGAGGTTCAGCAACGGGGCTATGCTGCGGCGCTGATATTAACGGCCATCGTGCTGACGGCCAGCGCTCTGGCGCGTCTGGTCAGCCATCGGGCGGGACGGTTTGTAATTCGATGAAGGACATACCATGACAGCCAATACCCCTATTGAAGTGAAAGACCTGAATGTGCATTACGGCACGATCCATGCTTTGAAAAATATCCACGTTAGTATCCCCAATTGCCAGATCACGGCAGTCATCGGCCCCTCGGGGTGCGGTAAGTCTACCTTGTTGCGTTCGTTCAACCGCATGCTCGACACCATGGATGATGTGCGGGTCACAGGCGGGGTGCTGGTCGACGGTGAGAATATTTTTGCGGCCAATGCGGATGTGCCGCGTCTACGCCGCAAGATGGGACTGCTTTCTCAGCGGCCGTTTCTCCTGCCTATGTCGATCTATGACAATGTGGCCTACGGGCCGCGCATCCATGGGATCAGCCGCCATTCCGACCTGGATTGCACCGTGGAAAAATACCTCCGGATGGCCAACATGTGGGATGAGGTCAAGGATCGTCTTCGCGAGCCCGCTGCAAAGCTGTCGATCGGTCAACAGCAACGGCTCTGCCTGGCGCGGGGCCTCGCTGTGGAACCCGAGATTATCCTGGCGGACGAGCCCACCTCGGCGCTGGACCCGATTTCAAGCCGTCACATTGAACAACAATTCCGAGAGTTACGGGCTGACTACACGCTGGTGATGGTGACCCATATTCTTCGGCAGGCCCGTCGCCTGGCCGACTATGTGCTTTTCATGTATCTGGGTGAACTCATCGAGCACGGGCCGGCGGCCGAACTGTTTGAGAATCCCCGCGAGGAATTGACGAAGGATTATATCAAGGGAACGATCAGTTAGGAGGCCAGGCCATGGTGAGTAGTAAGATTCAACCTGCAGTCGTGTGGTTCACCGGATTATCAGGGTCCGGCAAGAGTACCCTTGCTGAGAAGGTGGAGCACGCCCTGAAGATGCGTGGCGTGGACACCGAGATTCTGGATGGCGACCGGGTTCGCGCGGTCTTTCCGAGCATCGGGTTCTCCCTTGAGGAGCGCAACGCGCATATCCGCCGCATGGGCTTCATGGCGGGTCTCCTTGAGAAACACGGTGTGGTGGTGCTGGCGAGTTTCGTGTCGCCTTATGCAGAGGCCCGCCAGGCGGCGCGGTGGCAATGCCGCAATTTTATTGAGGTCTATCTTTCCACCCCCCTCGCCGAATGCGAGCGGCGCGATGTGAAAGGTCTCTACGGCAAGGCGCGCCGGGGCGAGATCTCCAACTTCACCGGAGTCAGTGATCCGTATGAAGTTCCGGAGAATCCGGATCTGGTTATCGACACCACCGCCATGAGTGTGGAGGAATCTGTTGCCCTGGTTCTGGGGAGATTGCAGTCATGACAATCCATTCCCTGACCCATTTGAAGCAACTGGAAGCCGAGAGCATTCATATCATGCGCGAGGTGGCCGCAGAATTCGAGCGGCCGGTCATGCTTTACTCGGTCGGGAAAGACTCATCGGTCATGGTGCGGCTGGCCCAGAAGGCCTTTTACCCCGGACGGATTCCCTTTCCACTGATGCATGTGGATACAGGTTTCAAATTCGGGGAGATGATTGAGTTCCGTGACCGGTTTGTGAAGGAGATCAAGGCGGATCTTATTGTGCATCAGCATGAAAAATCAGCCGACCTGTCGGTGAATCCCTTTGCCCTCGGAACCCAGAAGTGCTGTGCGATACTTAAGACGCAGGCTCTGGTGGAAGCCATACGCAAACATAAGTTTGACGCCGCTTTCGGGGGCGCCCGCCGCGAGGAGGAGAAATCGCGGGCCAAGGAGCGGGTGTTCTCCTTTCGGGACGAGCTCGGGCAGTGGGATCCCAAAAACCAGCGTCCGGAACTGTGGAGCCTCTATAATACCCGGGTCAACACAGGCGAATCCATCCGAGTATTCCCCATCTCCAACTGGACCGAGTTGGATGTCTGGCAATATATCTACATGGAAAAGATTCCGGTGGTGCCCATGTACTTTGCGCAGGAGCGCGACATGATTGTGAGGGATGAGCAGTTGATTCCGTTCCAGGAAACCACGCCGCTCAAACCGGGCGAACACCCCTGCAAAGTGCTGAGTCGATTCCGCACCCTGGGCTGTTATCCCTGTACCGGGGCCATCCGGTCATCGGCGTCAACGGTGGCGGAAATCATCGAGGAAATGATGGTCGTACGCATCTCCGAACGTTCGACCCGCGTGATTGATCATGACGCCGAGGGCTCGATGGAAATGAAGAAACGGGAAGGGTATTTCTAGAATGAATGCGATTGAGGCATTTCTGGCGGAGAATGAGAAGAAGGATCTGCTTCGGTTTTCGACGGCGGGCAGCATTGACGACGGCAAGTCAACCCTGATCGGCCGTTTACTGCACGACTCAAAGAATGTCTACGAGGATACGCTGGCGTCGATCAAAAAGGCGTCTCGTGAAAAAATGTCGGAGGAACAGATCGACCTTGCCTTGCTCACTGACGGTCTTAAGGCAGAACGCGAGCAGGGGATCACCATTGACGTCGCCTACCGCTATTTTTCGACACCGCGCCGGAAATTCATCATCGCCGACACGCCCGGACACGAGCAATACACCCGGAATATGGCGACCGGCGCCTCGACCGCCAATCTTTCGGTTGTGCTGGTGGATGCGCGTCATGGCATCCTTCCCCAGACGCGGCGCCATGCGTTTATCGCCTCCCTGCTGGGGGTGCCGCACATGATTGTGGCCGTGAACAAAATGGATGCCGTGGACTATCGGGAAGACGTCTTTCAGGCGATTCGCGACGAGTTCGCTGAGTTTGCCTCGAAGCTGGGCATCAAGGATCTGCGTTTCATTCCGCTGAGTGCCCTCAAGGGCGATAACGTCGTCCATCGCAGTGGAAACATGACCTGGTACCGGGGCGAAAGCCTGATGGAAATCCTGGAGAACGTCTACATCGGCAGCGACCATAATCTCGTGGATCTGCGGTTCCCCATCCAATATGTGGTGCGCCCGGATATGGGCTTCCGCGGCTATGCCGGAGTTGTCACCTCCGGTGTCATCCGTCGGGGGGATGAGGTGTTGGCGCTCCCTTCGATGAAAGTCAGCCGGGTCAAATCGATTGTCACCTTTGATGGCGACGTGGAAGAGGCCTGTTCGCCCATGTCGGTAACGGTCACCCTGGAAGACGAGCGTGATATCAGCCGCGGGGAAATGCTGGTCCGTCCGCATAACCTTCCCAAAATGGACCGGCGTTTTGAAGGCATGGTGGTGTGGATGGGGGATGCCCCAATGGATCTGAATGCCAGCTATTTCATCAAGCACACCACCCGCCTGACCCGGTGCCGGGTGGACGAAATCCGTTACAAGGTGAATGTGAACACCCTGGCCAGAGAGGCCATGACGGGACTCGCCTTGAATGACATTGGCCGGGTTGTCTTCACCGCCAATCAACCCCTGTTCAGTGATTCCTACGAGAAGAACCGGGGAACCGGCTCATTTATCCTGATTGACCCCGTGACCAACGCCACTGCGGCAGCCGGGATGATCATTGATCGCGAACCAGCGGAACAGCTTGTTTCCCGCATCACCCCCGGGGTAGGGGCGCACACGATGAGCCGGCATGGCCGCCAGATCGAGGCCGGGGAGCGGGTGGCGCGTTATGGGCAGAAGCCGGCGACCCTGTGGCTGACCGGTCTGGTGGGATCGGGAAAATCAAGTCTGGCTGGCGCGCTAGAGCGGAAGCTTTTCGACTTGGGCGCCGTCAGCGTTGTCCTCGATGGTTCGAATGTGCGGTCGGGCCTCAACCGTGAACTGGATTTCACGTCCGAGGGGATGGCCGAACATCTCCGCCGCGTCGCTGAGATGGCTCGGCTCCTGAACGATGCCGGGTTGGTGGTTATATGCGCCTTTGTTTCCCCTCATGAAAAGGTGCGCCGGCAGGTGGCTGAAATTATTGGAATCGACCGGTTTCTGGAAGTTCACGTGGATGCGCCCCTTGAGTGGTGCCAGGCTCACGACCACACTGGGTTCTATCAGCGGGCCGAGGTAGGCGAGGTGCGCAACGTGGCGGGCATCAGTTTTCCTTATGAAGCGCCGACCACGCCCTCGCTCAGGGTGTCGACGCCGGATATGACGCCTGAAGGTGCTGTATCAATCGTCATGAACCTGCTGCGTAAACAAGGGATATTCCCGGTCGGTGCTCTCTCAAATGAGTGAAGTTAATACTTTGCTGGCAGGGGTGATGCCTAATTGAAGATTCCAAACAGCGTGGAACGCGTTCTTAAATTTGGCGTGGTCGGGGTCTTGACCTTCGCGCTGGATCTTATTCTTCTTTATGTTTGTATCGACTGGTTGGAATGGAATTACATTATCGCGACGGGAATCGCGTTCACAATGGCCGTTTCTGTAAACTATTATGGCGACCGGCGCTGGGTGTTCAAAGGCACTCTCAGGTCCATCCGGGCGGGGTATGTTATTTTCATGGTCATCGGATGCGTGGGCGCGGCCATTGCCATGGTCGGCATGTCCGTCCTCGTGGGGGTTTTCCACATTCATTATTTTGCATCGCGCATCGCCATTGCGAGCCTGGTGGGCCTGTGGAACTATTTCATGAACCTCTATGTAAACTTTCAGGTGACAGGCAAGCACGGGGAGGCTTCCTGAATCTGTTTCCCGTCCCCGCAGCCCGGGTGTGCCGGCTTGCGAGCATCTAACGTGAGCGTTGTTGTTTCCTAACATAGGGTGTCTATCGTCTTTCCAAGTTAAGGAGGAATGACGATATGAAATGTTTAAAATGCAACGACGAAGTAGATATTAAGAAGAACGAAATCCCGCCACGTTGGTACGGGCATTACGAGAACGCGAAACTCGCGAAGCTCATGTGCGTGGAATGCCTTGTGACCCATAAAGAGATATGGGATTTGGTACGGACGGGGTGTGGGGGTGGTAAGCAAGCCCTTTCGGCTTGACTGTTCTCGTCCACCCTGCTGACGAACATCTAACGAGCGGGTCGCTGTTTCCTAACAGGGTTGGCTTATGATGTGGTTTTTGATCGTTTACAAACGGAGCAACATATCATGGCAAAGAAGGCAGTGAAAAGCGCGGTGACGACGCGTGCAACGGTAAAACCGCAACTACCCCGGCGTAAGCGGGTAACATTCCGGTTTCAGGCGAAAGAAGGAGCCGATGTGCGTGTGGCGGGGAGTTTTAACAACTGGGATCCCAAGGCCCGGCTCCTGAACCCGGCGAAGGGAAACGGCGAGTACGCCAGTGCGATTCTGCTTCCGGCGGGACGTCACGAATACAAGTTCATCGTGGATGGCCAATGGCTTGGTGATCCGGTCTGTGCTGAGAAGGTTCCGGACGGGCACGGCGCGATGAATAGCGTGGTTGTGGTCGAGTAGGTGGGTGCGGTATCGCCCCGGGTACTCCGATAACGGGGCAACCAAAACGATGACACGATTTCCTGGCGTATTATTGTTGTCTTTCCTGGGCATGACGGCTACCGCCCTGGCCGGTGCCGACACAAATTTTTTCTCTGAGGTCGCCGGGCGATTTCACCCGTCCAAGCCGTCTGCGGTCATGAATTACGACGTGAGCTACGCTCTGATGAGTATTCGTCTCAAGCGCGTCGCCAGCGCCACGATGACCGCCACCGAGGGGGTGTGGTGCGGTAGCGTCTCCAACTCGTCGAGCCCCGCCTGCATGATCGATTTTTTTGTCGCCACGCCCCGGGGCGACGAGGGCGAGATGAGTCTATATAAGCGCACGGTCTCCGTGCTGACCCTACCGGATTTGAAACTCATTACGTATGTGAAGCAAAACGATGAATTCATCAAGCCGTTCTTCGGGAAAGGGCGGCGGATGAAATATACCGAGGAGTATAACTTCGAGCCCGCCGCTATGACCTACCGCCGCCACGATTTTGTGACCGGCACGGTGGAAACGAATCTCCAGGGCATGGCCGACCTGGCTAGGCAGAGCACGGAAGTCGCCGATGTGATCCGTGCCTTGTATGCGTCCTACCAGGGGGCCCCGGCGGTCGGTCGGCCTGTGGCGGACAAGATTCATTTTAACGTGGATGGCGCCGTCCGGACGTTCGATCTCAAGATGAAGAAGGGACGGATATCAGTCCCTGTTCTGTCTCGGAAACTCATGGCGTTGTATGCCGACATCCAGCCGGGGGCGGGATGTACCGACCGGAATGAAAGCTTTTCCATGTGGTGCGTGCCGTTCAAGGAACTCTCTCGTGAAACGAATGATCCGAAACTGCAGCAACTTGCCGAAACGAGTCTGGAGTGCTCCATGGTGCCCTTATCAGGAGAGTACGCTTTGTTCCTGGGCAGTTTGCAGTGCACGCTCGCCACCATTGGCACCCATTCCTGGGATTAAGCTCAACCCTAGGGGCCGGGCGCGATGCCGGGGCAGTACTGACTAGACCCCAATGAAATCCTAATGGTTGTCAAACATTGCTCTAACGATTGAATGTTATAATTCACATCCATATGGAATCAGCTACGGGTACAATGACAGGCGGCGATGATCTGGCAAGGCTCCGCAGCCTGTTGCAGATGGGTGAAGGCGGTGACCGCCTGGCTGAGGCGCTGCCATTCGGCATTGGCGATGCGACGGCAGGCGCCGAGAACGAACTGCAGACGGTGGTAACTGGTCCTCGCGAACAGGTAGATCTGGCCCGTGCGGTGGAGGAATCGAGCTACTTCAAGAACCTCATGCGGCGCGCCGCCGTGGGGGAAGCCTCCAAGAGCCTGGTTCGGGACATTAAGGATTTCCTGGCGGACAACCGGGAGTCGGCTTGGGAGAACAGTTGGGTGTACTTCCCGGCAGACCTCATGACGCCTTATGCGCAGTCCGTGTTCGAGGGGGATCTGTATGCCGACAAACAGGCGCCGGGCGTCCGCCGATCAGATGCAGGCCGTTTTGAGATTCAACGCAACGGGATCCGTTGCGTTCGCATTCCCGTAAGTTATCTCCTGAAGCTGGCACTGGCCGATGCCATCAGCTTCGGTCGGGAACCGCACCCGGTGGTTCGCAGCACAGGCGAGAGGCTGATGCGTCATTTCCTCAACGACAACACCTCTCCCGAGACGCTGTCGTTCCACACAGTGGGTTCATCGTCCGAGCCGGGATTGGGCCGTGCGCTGGCAGAGGAGACGCTGAGGCGTTTTCTGCTGGTGCAGTTTCTGACCATGTACGCGAACGAGAAGTTCGAGCTGCGCGCAAGGGGGCAGCAGACGCTGGTCTGCCTCGCGCCGCACACCCCCCGGCGCCAGAAGCAGTTGAATGAAATGGTGGCGGACTCGTTCTATCGCGACCTCTTCATGAGTCCATGCCTGTCAGGGTGGGATCGCGGGGAGGACAAGTACCATTATATGATCCTGTGCCACGAGGTGCTTTCGCGCAGCCGGCTCAACACCATGGCAAAGCTGCGCGAGTGTGGCATTCTTTCACGGGATTTGGTGACCCTGCCGACGGTGTCCAACACGAGCCTGGCCAACAACGGCACGCATATCACCCTGGGCAGCCGCCGCCTTACCGCCTTGATGGCCCCCGGCGGGGGCAATGGGTTCACGGCGCAGGACGAAAAACGGACGGGCGACCTCGTTGTAAAGATTGTTGAACATTTTCTCCCCCTCTTTGTCGGGACTTACACAGCGGCGCCGCACCGGTTGGATTTTCGCGACTTTCATCCGGAGTCAGTGTTGGGATTTCTGCCGCACGAACTCGACTTCACCCATTTGCGCATGTTGTGGCGGCGCTGGCAGGGCAAGGCCGATCTCAAATGCCTGGGGGTCACGCTGACGCCCTTCGGGCCGCGTGCGCTGGATCGTTTCCTGGCCACGGTGCTCGGGTTACGCGGCGACTGGGTGCCGGATCAGCGCCTGATTGACTACCTTGTCTCGCCCCTGAGCACGGACCACAGTCCGGCCCTTGACGGGACGATAGGCAATGATGAGCGGCTCAAGCGGGATCTGGCCCAGATGGGTGTGTTTGACCCACGGATGTCTTTCTACTCCCTGTATCGCCAGCGGATTTTCTCCAAGATGGGATTCTGCGGGTTTGAGGGGCGCCACTACAGCCAGTTCGCGAGCATCACCCGGGACATGGCTGCGGCCACCGATATGCAGCGGCTGGTTACCGCGTTGGCCTACCAGTATGTGTTGACTGGCGCCGTGACCCATGTAGACATCCCGGACACGCCTGAAGTCGAGAGCGAACGGCGCCAGGTCTTTTTCGGGACGGCCATCGGTATCCCGACGTTTTTTGTCAGAACTCAGACCTCGAACCGGTTTCTCCAGCATATCCTGGGACGAGCGGCACGAACCCGTGATAGTCACCGGTATTCGGGGCGCACCCGCGTTTATAACGACGAATACCGCCGGGCACTAGTGGCAACCCTGGAACATGACGGTGCGGGGCTGATCGAATCCCTCGGGCTCGGTGAGACCGTGAGCGACCTGAAGCGGAGAATCGAGCCGGCCGGAAAAGGATCGGCGCTGGACGCCCTCCTCACGGGAATTCTGGACGAGGCGGGAACCTCATCACCGCTGAAAGCGTCCGCAGGGACATTCAACGAGGCGGCGGAACGCTACTACCGGGACACCCTGCTGAAGAATTTTGTGGCTGAAGCGCTTGATTTGTTCGCCCGCGACCTGAAGGAACTCGCAAGCCGCTCGTCTGGCGGTGGGGAGGAGGCGAAGGCCCTATTGTCGGCGCTAAACGGGGAGGATCCGACTTCCTTCCTGGAGGCGGTACGGGGCACGGTGCTGGAAGGGAAAGTCTCCCAGTCCGTTCTGGTCAAGCTCATCAGCCTCGTACTGCTGGTCATCCGCCACCACTGTGAAGAGAACGGAGGCAAACCATGATGGCACACCAGTATGTGGAACGGCGGAGTGCGTGCGCCGTCGGCGAGACGTTTTTTGGCGACCCGGTTGTCTCTTTTTTGTATTCACGGATCCGTGAGGAGTCAGGGTGGTTGTACCGGGCGCTGACCTCATCCCGGCTGACCAACCTGCTGGGGATATTGCAGTTCGATGTCCGTCCCCGCGATCCCGCCCGTATGCGTTGGCGGCTGGCATCGGCGTGTGGAGTGGACTTTTCGGAATGTGCCGACCCGTTGGAGACTCTCGATACGGCGCGCAAGGTCTTTGAGCGCAAGATTCGCTATTGGGAGTGCAGGCCCATGGATCCCGATCCCGGGGCGATCGTATCCCCTTCGGATGCCCGTCTCTTGGTGGGTTCGTTCCAAAAGGTTTCCGGTTTGTTGCTCAAAGAAAAATTCTTCCGCTTCGAGGAATTGTTGGGCGATGATAAACTCGGCTGGCAGGAATCGTTCCGCGGCGGGGATTATGCCGTGTTACGACTGACGCCCGACAAGTACCATCGCAACCATGCGCCCGTGACCGGGGTGGTGAGGGATATCTACGAAGTGGACGGGGTCTTCCAGTCCTGCCACCCCGCTGTCGTCATTGCCCAGGCCACGCCCTATTCCAAGAACCGGCGGACGGTTACGATCATTGACACCGATGTGCCGGGCGGAACACAAGCCGGGCTGGTGGCGATGGTCGAGGTGGTGGCGCTGATGATTGGCGAGATTGTGCAGTATTACTGTCAGGAGCGATACGATGCCCCCTTGGCAGTGTATAAAGGATTGCACCTCTTGCGAGGATGCCCAAAGAGTCTGTTCCGCCCCGGCAGTTCCACGGTTGTGCTGGTGTTTCAACCGGGGCGCATCCGGTTTAGCGAGGATCTTGTGGCAAACCTCCGGCGTACCGATGTGAGGAGTTGTTACAGCGATGGAGAAGGAGGCGCCGTGGTGGAAACCGATGTGGCAGTCAGGTCAACCATTGCCCGCGTCGTTCCGGGAGGCCAGGCATGAGCGCCGCCATCGTCGTGGGAATCATGACGCTCTGCCTCGGGGTATTGTTTTTCTGGGCGTTTCGCGTCCTGCCCGGCGAGCCGTGGCAAATTCTGGCGGTATGGCCGCGCCAGAAGGAGCCTGATGGCACATGGCGCGGTACGAACCTGACTTACTATGGTCTATTCAATGGTCTAGGATTGGCGGTGGCGGTGGCGGTGACGGTGTTTCTGCTGGGAACCATGCGAATGCCGCTGCCCTATGTGGCGTGGTGTGTCTTTGTTCTCCTGGCGGTCACGGTTCCTGCTTCCAAAATTGTCAATCGCATGGTGGAGGGACATTGGCACGGGTTCACCATTGGAGGGGCCTCATTCGTCGGGATGGTGGCGGGCCCCTGGTTGGTCTGGGGTATTTCCCGCCTGACTCTGTCAGCGGAGGAAGGGGCGATGGCGACGGTGTCTGTGATGGGTGCCATAGCGTGTGCCTATGCGTTGGGTGAAGGCATCGGGCGGTTAGCCTGCATCAGTTTCGGCTGTTGTTACGGGCGACCGCTGGCGGACTGTCCAGCCTGGCTTTCAAAATTATTCACTCACGGGGCTTTTGTCTTTGAGGGACGCTTAAAAAAATCCTCTTACGAACACAGGTATGAAGGCAAACGCCTGATTCCTGTGCAGGCCCTGACCGCCATCATCTCCAGCATGGCCGGGCTCGTCGGCATGGCGGTATTCCTGGGCGGGCATCCGGTTCTAGCCTATGTGATGCCGGTTGTCGCTACGCAGGTGTGGAGGTTTGTGTCGGAATTCCTGCGGGCGGATTACCGGGGGGCGGGGCGGATTACTGCCTACCAGGGCATGGCCCTTGCGGGAGCGGCCTATACGGTGGCGCTTGGCCTTCTGTGGTCCGGCACGCTGGCGCTTACTCCCGATGTGGCTCGCGGCCTGGCGTTGCTATGGACTCCTGGCGCGATTCTATTAATTGAAGCCGTCGCCCTCTTTGTTGCCATTCGCATGGGCCTCAGTACAGTCACAACGGCCAGAATTCATTTCGGCCTCAGGCAGGATGGCGTGCCACCCGTGTCCCCTGCCTTGCGAACATCTGACGGCTCGCTAACTCAGGACTAATCTTTCTGCGGCATAGTCCGCTGATCTATGGCCGGTTCCCATAACCCTATCATGTCGGCGGGAGTCCTTCTCCTGACTCTCTGCCTCCTTCCTGTCCACGCGGCCCATCCTCGCTTCTCTATCCCATCCCCAATCGCGCAGCCCTCTCCACTCACGAATAGGCCATCATTAATACCTTCCCCTTCCTTCTCTCGCTATTCCATCATCCTGACCCGGATGCCATTTGGAAACGAGGCGCCCTCTGTCGCCACTGCGGCCCGGGCCGAGGCCGCGGACATTCCGGCTGAAAGTTTCTCCAAGACCCTTACGCTGTGCGCGATTACCCGAAGCCATGACACCGGCAAAGTCCAGGTTGGGCTTGTGGACCATGAGACCCGAAAAAGTTACTTCCTTGGCGAGGGTGATAAAGAAGATGGCCTGGAACTGAAGGAGGCCGATTATGTGGAGGAGAAGGCGTTACTCGCGATGGGGGAGAAGGAAGTGTGGTTGACGATGAAGGCGGGGGCGATGAAGACCCCTACGGGTGTCCGCAATCCATTCGGTTTTGAGAGCGCAACGTCTTCTCCACCGCCAAGCCCCGATGAGTCCGGAACCATGACCTTAGCGGCTATGAGCGGGGAGGCGGAGCCTGCCGCCGACAGTTTTAAGAAGCTCGTTATGAGTTCTCAAATGGAACTGCTTCGCGCCCGTGGCGCCAAGGGCCCGCCCTTGCCCATGGCCCTCACGCCAGAAATGGATGATCAACTCGTCAAGGAAGGCGTCCTCGCCCAGACGGAGTAGGACAGAACGACATGGCGGGCGAGTATGAGCGCCCTTACAAAGTTCTGACCGCAGACTAATTCGAGACTAATCATTCTGCGGCATAGTCTGACCCAGATTATATCCCGGGCGCTGTTCCCGTTCGCAGGGACGACTATTCTATGGCTGTTGCTCAGAAACATATACTGATTGTTGAAGACGAGGATGATATCCTTGAGTTGGAGCGCTACAATCTGACGCGGGAGGGCTTCAGCGTGGCCGCAGTTTCGCGCGGCGAGGATACCCTCAAGGCGGTGACCCAGAAGAGGCCGGATCTCATTCTCCTGGATCTCATGCTGCCGGGTATGAACGGGCTTGAAGTGTGCCAGAAACTCAAAGCAGATCCCTCAACCGCCGACATCCCGATCATCATGGTCACAGCCAAAGGCGAGGAATCGGACATCATTGTGGGGCTGGAACTCGGGGCGGACGATTATGTGAACAAGCCCTTCAGCATCAAAGTGCTCATTTCCCGCATCCGTGTTGCGCTGCGCCGTCAGCCGATCAAAGCTTATGACCAGAAGCATGGCCTGCGGGTCGGTGACGTGGAGATCAATCCCAGCCGTTTTCAGGTGAAGATCAAGGGAAAACCCATTGTGGGGCTCACGGTGACAGAGTTCCACCTGCTTCACTTTCTTGCCAGCCGTTCAGGCCGTGTCATGAACCGGCAACAGATCCTGGATGCTGTGCGCGGTGAGGATATTGCCGTGACTGAGCGGGCGGTGGATGTCCAGATGGTCGGCTTACGCAAGAAGCTCGGCTCCGCCGCAGATTACATTGAGGCCGTGCGTGGAGTGGGATACCGCTTCAGGGACGGCTGAGTCCTGCTGTGACCCTGTCGATGGCCCGCTGATCGCGCCTCCACACCTCCTTAAAACACGTTTTCCACCCTTTCGGTGTCTCCGTAAGACTAATTGAAAAAAACGGAAGCTCTAATTCACTCCAAACGCTCATTTTTCATGATGCTGATGTTTTCAAAGGCTTAGGAGGTGCGCGAAGTCGGTCGGCATGGTCGGCAACAAGGCGCGGCAAGAAAGAACAGAGAAGGAGGTGAACACGAGAAAAGACGGGGATGGAATACGGAAGAAGGCGTGAGTCGATAACCAGTAAGATAGCATTTAACTTGAGCAAGATCATAAACGGAAAAGTTAAGACTAAAGAAACAAACAGGAATAAAAAGAATGAAGAAGAATCAAAAAACTAAAATATTAGGACTGATGTCCGCTGCGGCGTTATCGCTCGGCATGCAGCAGGCCGGGGCCGCCGACGTCACAGTGTCGGCCGATATTACTGCGAATACAACGTGGTCGAGCAATAACGTGTACAAATTGGATCGCCTGATCTTCGTCAAGAACGGGGCGACCTTGACCATCCAACCTGGGACGGTTGTCCGCGGATTGCCGATCGGCCCCGTGCCACAGCAACCGGGAACGTTGCTCATCGCGCGCGGTTCGAAGATCAATGCCCAGGGCACGGCGGCGAACCCGATCGTGTTCACGGACCAGTATGACAACAATGTCGGGTCAAATCCCGGAAGCGTTGTCAATGGTAATGACTATGGCGCGCTGAACAACCAACTCACCGGGCAGTGGGGTGGCTTGATTCTCGCGGGCAAGTCCTACATTGCCTGGGACGGGATGGACAGTGTTGGCGTCTACACGCCGGACGGTACGGTCGCCACAGCGATCGAAGGTCTGAGCAGCACGAGCGACATCAACTACGGCGGTAACAACGACCTCGACAACAGCGGCGTCTTAAACTACGTCTCGGTTCGTTATGGTGGTTACATCCTCGGGTCGTCGAAGGAAATCAACGGTATTACCTGCTGCGGCGTGGGCCGTGGTACAACGTTGGATCATCTCGACGTCTACAACACCAAGGACGACAATATCGAGTTCTTCGGCGGCACAGTCGGCATGAAGCACTTGATTGCCTGGGGTGGTAATGACGACGGGATTGACACCGACACCGGCTGGCGCGGCAAGATCCAGTTCGCGATGGTGGTTCAGGGTTACAACACCTTGGTGGGCCCTGCCCCCCAGGCTCCTGACTCCGGCGACAAAGGGTTGGAGTGGGACGGTGCGGGCGACAGCACGGGGTTCAATGACGATCCCCAGTCCTGTGGCACGATGTTCAACTTCACGCTCGTCGGCATGGGCTCGAACTCCATGGACCAGGCGAACACCGCCTTCAACCTGCGCGACAACGCGGGTGGACGGTTGTACAACGGCCTTGTTCTGGATTTCGGTGGCGGTTGCACCCTGATCGAGGGTAACACCAACTCCTGGCCTCTTGGCGCAAACTGCTCGGCGATGAAACTGTTCCAGGACTATGCCCAGGACAGCTACTTCACCAGCGGCACGAACAAGCAGGGCGTGGCTCTGACCTACAAGCCGGCCAATATCAACTACATCGGCTATCCCGATGCCATCGCCGGGTCCAAGAAGATGGAATTCAAGAAGATTGCGTTCTGGAACATGGGCATCCCTCATTCCATCGGTATGAATGCCGGGTTCGACACCACTGCCGGCAAACTGCTGTGCGGGTCGGACAATGGTCGTTTCTCAACCCATGAACACTTCGGTTTCTACCCGGACAATACGGGTTATGACATCGTCGCGGCGGGCAACGCAGGCGGCAATACGGTTGAAGCAGCTCTTCCGATCCAGTACTACGAGCGGGACGCTGTCGCGGCCACATTCCAGCCGACGTTCCGTTCGGGTGCTCACCCCTACACCAACGTCAAGTTGATTGACCCCCGCGTCACCACCAACCTTATGACCAAGGGTATCATGCCTCCGGCCGACGGATTCTTCACCCCTGTGAACTTCCTTGGCGCAATGGGCACGAAGAACTGGGCGGGTCCGTGGAGCACGGCGTGGCGCTTGGGTGGTTTTGTGACCAACGGCGTGCCTACCGGCGACGAAACCGGTATCGTGCCTAAGATCACCAAGACCGGCTCGGGTTCCACCGGCAAGGTGAACATCTCGCTGGCCAACGACTCTTATCTGGGGACGCAGGCGGACTTCTGGCTGATTGCAGCCAAGGGAACCACCTACTACCACTACAACTTGGCCAACAACAAGTGGGTGTTAGGTCTCAATCCCACCTATCAGGGGGCCTTGATCGACCTGGGTGTGACCCCGATGTCGATGACGTACCTGCCCACAGGCAGCTACACGGTGTACTTCGGTGTGGATCTGGTCAAAGATGGCGCTCTCCAGTTGGACAGCCTGTCTGTCGCGGCCGTGACCTACACGCGGTAATCCCTTTGCATAGTATATGAAGGAGGCTGGCAGCAGGGGTGACCCTGCTGCCAGTTTTTTTGTCTACAAAAGGGTGGGAGGGCGTCGTGATATAAAGAATGCAAACCCAAAACACACACGGGTTTAATATCAGGCTAACAATCGGAACCTATAATCACGCCTTTAATCAAAGGAACACATCTCATGACAAACAGATTTTGGGCACAAACCAACATCTTCACAACACTGGCGATCACAAGCGGCCTTATGCTGGCATTAGCCGGAGGATGCAAGCCGTCTGAGCCGTCTCTTCCAACTTCAAGAAACGCAGGACAGGCCGGACCCCTCGGATATGGCTGGGTTTTCGCGTGTGCGATCACCAATGATGAGATAGACCTGAGTGACCGCTGTCTGGCCCAGAAAGCGGTGGCTCTTGCCTATCTAGCCGAAGGTAATGTCGAAATGGCCCAGGCGTGTGCGTTGCAGATCGAGGATTACAGCCGGGGAATGGTACTCGCCGCCATCGCGGAGTGGCTTGTCGCGCATAACGAGTCTGAGAAGGCCGAGGCATTGCTTCCGGCGCTGGAAGCCAGTGGATTTGTGGCGAAGGATTGGCAGCGTGAGTACATTGGTTCGGCCATCATACGGGTTCAAGCCCTATTGGGTAAGGAGCAAGTAGTGGTCAAGAACGCCGCAAAATTCAGCGACCACTCCCGTCTTGGGGGTGATGTCGCGGCGAGTCTGGCACTCGTGCTGGCGCGAACTGGCCGCGTGGATGAAGCCACGGGCATTCTCGGAAATCTGACGCAGACGAACGGGCTTAATACCGCAGATTCAAGCGTGAAAGGGTACTTGGATATGGCCGCGTTGGGGCGACTTGACCGGGGTGCGGTGACGCAGGCGCTCGTCAAGGCCTGGGAAGCGGCGGGAACCATCCGGCCGCCCCGGCGGTGGGATCTGCAGTTAGAGGTGATTGATGCCATGACCAAACAGGGGATGTCCAAGGACGCCCTCGAACATCTTGCCCTGACATCCTCCAACATCACGATCGCCGTTAAACTTCCCCCGGAGGTTCACTCCGCGATGCTCTGCCAGTGCGCGCTGTTATGGAAAAAACTGGGGCAACCACAGAACGGTGAGGCTCTGCGCGGCGAGGCAGAAAAAGCCATTGCTCGAAAAATGGAAGTGATCTTCCAGCCCGGTGCCTACGCGATCATCGCAACGATGTACGCCGAAGCCGGCGATCTAGCACAGGCCAGAACGTGGTATGGCCGCGCCCTGGACGTGGCCGCCGGTCTTGAGAACCGCCGACCCAGGGCCCAGGCTGGCGTGGAAGTGTGTGAGTCGTTGGCAAGACATAAAGAGGTTATTGATGCGGGCATCCAAAAGAGGCTTGAACGCCTCAACGGGACATTTGATGTCGCGCAACCCTAAAGGGTGGTTGTTGGCGGTTGTTTTGATTACGGGACTCGCATGGGCACTGCCAACCTGCGGGCAGATTCCTTTTGGGGGGATTCGCGGTTCGGTTTCAGATGCGGAGTTCGGAGGCCCGGCGGCACAGGCCACGATCCAGGTGGTGGAACTGAACAAGGGGCAGGTCACATCGGAGGACGGGCATTTCATTGTCGAGGGATTGCCGCCGGGAAACTACACCATAACGGTCTCAAAGCCGGGTTACGAGCGGCATGTCCAATCGGCTGTAATCGTGGTAGCCGGGGCGTTGACGGATTTGGCGATTGAGTTGAAGGGTGAATTCACCGAGATGGAGGAATTGACGGTGCGCGACTTGGAATTGACGGATACCGCGAGCGAAACCGGCCTGCTGAACCTGCGCCGCAATACGCTGTCGTTCCAAGATTCCGTCAGCAAGGACATGATGCGGCGCGCCGGGGCAAGTGATGCGGCCGGGGCGCTGAAACTGGTCGTTGGTGCCTCGGTGGTGGACGGCAAGTACGCCACCGTTCGAGGCATGAGTGACCGGTATGTCGGGGTTGCGCTGAATGGCATGCGTGTACCCAGTTCCGATCCCAAGAAGCGCGCCGTACAATTGGATATCTTTCCTTCCGGAACGATCGAGAGCATGACCGTGTCCAAGACCTTCACCGCGGATCTGCCGGGTGATTACAGCGGCGGCGGTGTCAATATCCGGACGATTTCGATTCCTGAAAAGCCGTTTATGAAAGCATCCCTATCTCGTGAGGTCAATGGGCAGTTTACCGGGAAAGATGGCTTCGTCACCTACGACGGGTCGGGGTGCAGCCAGTGGGGTCGCGATCAGGGGTCGCGGGCCATGCCGACGGATTTGGCGAACATGACTCGGAATCCGATTCTTACCAGTAGCATTATCGCGGGTGGTTCACTGCCGTCGAGCTTCTCGTTACACAATCAGTTGGTGGACGCCGATCATCCGCAAGACCCCGTCTATGCGGAGTATGACCGCATTACCCGTTCCCTCTCCCCTGCCATGGGTGTCAAGTTTACCAAGGTGCCCGACGGGAACTATGGGTATTCGCTGAGTGGAGGCAGTCGCAAGGATGTGGGAGGCGGCTGGACGGCGGGGGGGATTGGCGCGTTCACCTACAGCGACAAGTTTACGGTGCAGGATGCGGCCGAGCAGTCCTACTCGCGGGCCGAGTTCGGAGGTGTGAATCTCGCGGACAACAACCAGTTCCGCCGCCAGACCGGGAGTCAGGAAGTCAAGGACAGCATGCTGGCGTCGGTGGGATTGGCCCAAGGGGATGAGCAGGCGTTTGGATTCACATGGCTCAGGACTCAGGCCGCCACAGACCGTGCCTCCATCAGAAATGACATGACGTTTCCCAATACGATGCCTGTGGATGCTCAGGTGGATCGGGTTCAGGGCATCCAGTACACCGAGCGATCCACGGATTCCAAGCAGTATACCTGGCATCGGAAGTTTGATCCGGTGGAGGTTGAGTTGTTCGGGGCGCACAATGTCGTTCGACAGTACGATCCGGATACGCGGCGTTTCAAAGAACAAGTTTCGCGGTCGGGGCCGGAGGAGTGGAATTTTATCATTCCCCAACCCTCCAGCGTGATGTCCGTCTACAATGCTGCGCGTATCTGGCGTGATATCGAAGAGGATAACACCCAAGAGGGAATCAACCTTAACCTCCCCTTCAAGGCAAACGATTCCGATGGCCGATTCAAACTCGGCGCACTCAAAGACATGACCCAGCGGTCGTTTACTCAGTCGGCTTTCACCTATCTCGGGGTGTCGCGGTTCCGCCAGAAGCCCCCCGCTGACAGTTCCGATGCTGATGCGCAGAAGTGGTACACCAATGATGTCAAGAGTGCCGATTTCAAGACGACCTCGTCGGATCCCTCCGCGTTGTGGACGGATACTTTTACGGCTGACAATAATATCGGCGCCGGGCCCTATCAGAACGAAATGCGGTGGTATATCATTCCGCAGATCGGGCAGAATAACGTAAACTATCAAGCCAGTCAGGATCTTCCCTCAGGGTATTGGATGCTGGATTATCCGTTAACGTCGCGACTCAAGGCCCTTGCCGGCGCCCGGCTTGAAGTTACCGACATTTCGATCGATCCGATTTCGGCTTATGAAGCCATCCAGCCGGGAAGTTATTCCTACTCGGTGTTGACCCTGGAGTCGGGCGCGTATTCCTTCAAGCCCGCCACGCGGGCTGACGTCCAGACCCATATGCAGGAGGCGGACTGGTTGCGCTCGATGGGTCTGGTGTACGAACTCGCCCCGAAAATGAACCTTCGGGTCAACTGGTCGCAGACCATTGCTCGTCCCACCATTCGGGAGTTGGCCCCGGTGCTGTCGGTGGATCCCATCGAAAACGAGAATTTTGTCGGTAATCCGAACCTGAAGGTTTCGCATGTGGAAAACGATGACGTGCGATGGGAGTGGTTTCGGAAGCCGGGCGAGGTGTGGGCGGTCAGCTGGTTTTACAAGAAGATCACCGATCCTATTGAAAAGATCTCCTTTAACTATTACGGTGACCCGTATGTCGTGGCGGTCAACTATCCTGAGGGCCAGGTTTCCGGAATGGAATACGAGGCCCGAAAAGACCTCGATTTCCTGCCTGGGCCTTTCGGATACCTGCATGTGGGCGCCAACTATACCCGCATGAAATCACTAGTGGTGTTGCCCGATGAATATGCGAACCGGTTGAAGAACTACGATCTTTATCCCGAGGAGCGGGATCCTTCCGACGAGTATGTGTCGCCCTTTGACCAGTTTGCGAAGGGCTTTGTCTTCAGTTTCTTTAATATGGAAGATGTTGGGAAATCGAAGGGGGCTACGCGTGACATGGAGGGGCAGCCGGATTTTCTATTCAACTTCAACTTGGGATATGACATTGAGAAATGGGGAACCTCCATCAACTGGTTCTATAACATTCGCGGCGATATGCTTAAGACCGGCGCGGCAGTGGCGGATTACGCCATTCCCGATGTGTACACCAAGAAGCTAGCAACGGTTAACCTGGGTCTGACACAGAAGCTTACCAAGACTGTAAGTTGCACCGTCGGTGCCCAGAACCTTCTGGATCAGGAGATCCGGGAAGTTTACCGGCTGCCGGATGGCAAGGAGATCCCCAAACGAAGCTACCGCGAAGGGATTCGCTACACCTTCAGCATTTCAGGAACCTGGTAATTCAATGAAGAAGGACGGCATCAACAAAGGACTGAAGCAGAGCTGGGCATGGGCGCTGATCTCGGCGCTTTTTGTCATGCCTGTCGCGGACGCGGCGGAGCCCGGCCCCGGGGAGTCCGGAGTTGCCCAGCCACCTGTCTCCGCCATGGTTGCGTCGGCGCCGGGCTGGTGGGGTGCAATGGCCCGGCAACCATGGGCGAAGCGATTGGCCCGCATGTGGACCGGCGAGGAGCCGGATGATGCCAGCAGTGCGGTGATGGGTGGGCGCATGGGTGCTTTCCTGGATGTGGTTGAACAGGGCAACTTGTTTCACATTTTCCGGAAAGGAGGGCCGATCATGTGGCCCCTGTTTTGCGCCGCGCTTTTGTCCTTGGGCACCGTTTTGGAACGGGCCGGTTTTTTCACCTTGGAGCGTTTTCGCAGGAATGCCGCCGAGCAACGGAAATTCATGGCGGCGCTCAGGGATGGGAGCATCGAGCAGGCGGCCGCGATTAGTGCTGGCAGTCGCTTCTATGTAGTGCGTGTGCTCGGTTACGCAGTGTCCCATTCAGGATCCGCCTTGGAAGGGGCGATACAATATGCCAAGGAACGTGAACTGCACCGGTATCGCCGGGGCATCCCCATGCTGGATACGGTGATCACCCTGGCGCCGCTGCTCGGTTTGCTGGGCACGGTGACGGGTATGATGGCGTCATTTTCACTGATCGGTGGCGAACTGGGCGCCCCGGGGGCGATCACGGGCGGGATTGCCGAGGCCCTGATTGCCACCGCGTTCGGACTGGGTATTGCGATTACCAGCTTGATTCCCTTCAATTTGATGAATCAGAAACTGGAGACCGCAACCCAGGAGATTGATGAAGCCGCCAGTGCGATGATGATCCTGCTCGCGGGGCGGATGGGGTTCCCTCATGGGCAAGGAGGCGTCGCATGATCGGGCGCGTGTTGGGATTCATCTTCGGTATCTCGATTCTTGCAGGTGTGTTGCTGTTCGGGGGCCTGCTCATGCCCCAGGGCAAAAAGAACGCCCACATTAAAAACGTCGAACTGCTTTCAGGGGACATGCAAAAGGAAGAAAAGAAGGTGGAGCAGCCTCCGCCTGAAAAACCGCCGGAGGAACTGCAGGCTCAAAAGGATCAGCCGCCGGAGATCAGCGAGGTTACGGCCGCTCCCCAGATGTCCGATAATACCCCGGCACTGGACGCCGCAAGCCTGAGTTCCATCATGTCGGCGCTGAATCCCGGGAGCGGAGGCGGCGAATTCGGGTCGTCCGTTAACCTAGCCTCAGGCGGCCGCATCGGGGGAACCGGTAAGGCTGGCAGCCAGGCAAGCGAGGGCCTGGACAAGGCTTTCGGTATGGACGATATCGATCAGAAGCCACGGGTCATTGTCCAGACGCCCCCAGCGTATCCGGCCGAGTTGCGGGGCAAGAAAATGGGAGGCGTTGTGCAGGTTGCCTTTGTCGTGACGACGACAGGTCAGGTCTTCAATCCGCGTGTGGAGACTGCCTCCCATCCGGCCTTCGGGGCGCCGGCTCTAGCTGCCGTGCGACAGTGGAGGTTCGAGCCCGCCGTCAGGGGCGGGACCAGAGTGAAATGCCGGATGCGGGTTCCGATCAAATTTCAGGCGGGGTAGTTCATGAAGACCATCAAACACTATTACTGGCTTGGCTTGGCTGTTGCCCTGTGGGGCGCGGCTACGCTTTCCGTTCAGGGAGTTCCGTCAACGGCAACGAATGCGGCGCCCCCCTCCGCGGCGATCGCGGCCTTGTGGAAGGATCCCGTGTTCCAGAAACAATTCGTCGGGAGCTACGGGATCTCGGCGGAACTCGAGCCCCGGGTGACGCCGGAGGAAGTGGCGCTTCTGGAGCGTCTCCGCCCATTGATGGGGACGAATCTTCGCGCGGCGGCCAAGTTGTTGGAGAGTGAAATCAAGCCAAATTCCTCGGCGATGCTGGATTTCAACCTGGGCAGTATCTATTTCCAGCAGGACCAGATGGACAAGGCGGCGCGGCGCTATCGCCGCGCCGTGGAGAAATTCCCCTCCTTCCGCCGGGCGTACCGCAATTTGGGCATGATCCAGGTGCGTGACGGGAAATACGACGAGGCCATTGCGAGCTTCACCCGGATGATTGAATTGGGCGGTGGCGACGCCTATTCCTATGGTCTTCTGGCATTCGCGTATGCGGCGAAGGATGACTATCTGGCGGCCGAAGCGGCGTATCGCAATGCCTTGCTGCTCCAGCCCGACAACACGGAATGGCGACTGGGGCTGACCCGGTGTGTATTCAAGCAGCAGAAATTCGAGGATGCCGTCTCGCTTCTCGACGTGCTGATCCAGCACTATCCGGAGAAGCCGGAATTCTGGCTCCTGCAGGCCAATGCGTATCTTGGTCTGAAACGGCCGTTGAAGGCGGCGGTCAATCTGGAATGTCTGGATCGCATGCAGAAAGCCTCGCCCGAAAACATGGTTCTGCTGGGGGACTTGTATCTGGGCGAGGATTTGGCGGATCTGGCAGCACAAGCCTACGGGTTGGGCCTGTCGGGGGAGCCCGCCTTACCTACGGCCCGTGTAATCCGGTGCGCCCAACAACTGGCAGCCAAGGGCGCCTTCGGGCAGGCGAGGTTCGTCGCCGCCCGTCTTCGTGCCCTGCGCGAGAAATCGCTGGAGCCCGCAGACCGTGCACAATTGGCCAAACTCGATGCGCGCATTGCCTTGGCGCGTGGGGATGAGGGGCCCGAGTTGGTGCGGGCGCTGGAGGAGACCCTCAAGTTGAACCCTCTGGATGGCGACGCCCTGATGCTGATGGCCCAATATTTTTCACGCAAGAATGAATCGGAACGAGCCGTCCTGAACTATGAACGTGCGGCCGAAATCCCGGAGTTTGAGGTGCAGGCCCGGACGCGGCATGCGCAGTTGCTGGTCGGCCTGGGTCGGTTTAACGATGCGCTGCCTCTGCTCCGGCGGGTACAGGAAGTGAAACCGCGCGAGGAGATTGCCCGTTACCTCGAGCAAATCGAACGTATTGCAAGGAGTAAACGATGACGTCAAAGAGAGCTTTGATTATGGCGGCTTTATGCGGCTCTGCCCTTTGGGCGGCGGCTGGCGCACCGCCGGGTGCGGGGGCGCCGCCCGAGGGTCCGGCCTTGGCGGAGACTAGGCTGGTTCTTGATAAGTGGATCGAGACGCAGCAGGTTATCGCCCGGGAGCGCAAGGACTGGCAGCAGGGCAAGGATATGCTGGAGTCACGCCTGGAACTGGCGCGCAAGGAGGCCGCGACCATTGACGAGAAACTCAAGCAGGTCGAGGCGGCCTCGGCGGTGGCAGCCAAACAGCGGGCGGCCATCCAGGAGGACATCACAAGACTCAAACACTCCTCTGAACGTCTGTCCTCCGCCGCTTACCGTTTGGAAGCCAACATCAGGTTGTCGTTCCCGATGCTGCCCGATCCCGTGCAGACCAAACTCAAGCCGCTGTATGACCGCATCCCGCTCCATGGCGCCACGACCAAGGTGACCGCAGCCGAGCGGTTCCAGAACGTGTTGGGCATCCTGAGCGAGGCGATGAAGGCCAACAACGAAATCCCCGTGGTGTTTGAGGTTCGTACCCTTGCGAACGGGAAACCGGCCGAAGTCCGAGTGCTCTATGTGGGGCTGGGTCAGGCCTACTATCTGAGCACGGCAGGGGAGGCCGGTATCGGCCGGCCCTCCACCAACGGTTGGGTTTGGGAAGCCTCCGACGGAATTGCGCGAGAAGTGCTCAAGGCAATTGAAATACAGGAAGGCAAGCGCCCGCCCGCCTTCGTTTCCCTGCCGGTGGTGCTTAAATGAAAATGATCTTCACAGGAATGATACTACTGGCTTGGACGCTGACGGCGGCGGAGCCCGCTCCCGGTCCGACGGCCTCTCCGGCCTTGAAAGGGCTGGCCCAGTCGGCCCAGGCGGAATTGGAGCGCGCCACCCGCGAACTCAACGAGTTGAGGGACGAGATCGCGACGGCGAAAGTCCCCCTGGCCGAAGAGCTGGCGAAATGGGAGGACAACCTCGTGCAGGGCCGACGCAAACTGGATCAGGCCCAAAAGATGGCTGATTCGGGAACTATGGAAATGGTCGCGCTCAAGGCGGAGCAGAAGTCACGTGAGGACGAGTTGGCATACATCGCCAATTTGCTGGACGAGTATGCCCGAACCTGCGAGACCAAGGCTTCAATTACCGAACTGCAGGTGCTGGCCTCGGCCTTGGAGGCCGCAAAACAGGCTCCCAACAATCCGACCCTTTCTTCAGACGACCGGTTTGACCGCCAGGTGGCCGTGGCCGATTTGACCTGTACCCGGCTGGCCGAGGCGATTGGCGGAGCGCGTTTTGGCGGCACTGCGGTGGGTCCGGACGGGACGGTTGAGGAGGGGCAGTTCCTTACGGTTGGCCCGGCGGCGATGTTTGGTTCGACAAACGGTTCATTGGCCGGGGTTGTGCTCCCGCAACCGGGCTCCTCAAAGCCCATGGTCCGCCCTTTGGAAGGTGAGCTGCAGACCGGTCTGGCTGGACTCATCGCTACCGGCAAGGGTGCTCTGCCGGTGGATCCGTCGCGCGGCGGCGCCTTGAAGGCGCTGGTCCATAAATTCGACATTGTAGAGGTTTTTAAAAAAGGGGGCCCGATCATGTGGCCGCTGTTGGTGGCGGCCGCCCTGTCACTCCTGACTGTCGTTGAGCGCCTCATCTTTTTGACGCTCGAGCAAAGCCGCCGCAATCCGCAGGCCGTCCAGCGGTTTCTTGAGGCCGTGACCGACGGCGACTTCGAACGGGCGCTCGCCGTCGGGGGGAAATCGCGTTTCTTTGTGCTGAGGGCGCTGGCCTATGCGCTCGAACACCGCGAGAAGTCCATTTCGAATGCGCTGCTGTTCTCCCAATCACGTGAAATGCGGCGCTACCGCCGCGGGATTCCCGTTCTGGACACGGTCATCACGCTCGCTCCGCTGCTGGGCTTGCTGGGCACGGTGACGGGCATGATGGGATCCTTTGCCCTGATCGGCGGCGAGCTCAGCGCCCCCGGGGCGATCACGGGAGGTATCGCCGAGGCGTTGATCGCGACCGCGTTCGGCCTTGGCATCGCCATCACGAGTCTCATCCCTTTTAACATGTTGAATGCGCGCATGGAAGAAGCCCGGCAGGAAATGGAGGCGGCGGCCATCCAGCTGGAATTGCTCGTGAACCGCCCGGCAGGCCCGTTGGAGGCCATGGGCCAACATCAGACTAATTAAGGAGAATGAATCGATGCATGGCGGTGGAGGCGGTGGACCAGGGAAAAAGGCACGGATCGAGATCATCCCGCTGATCGACATCATATTCTTTTTGCTGGCCACCTTTATCATGGTCTCGCTGTCCATGACCCAGAATCAGGGCGTTTCGGTGGCGTTGCCGAGCGCGGCTTCGGCGGCCTCGTTGGGCGACCAGCAGGAAATGCAAAAGTCAGTCACCCTGAGTGTCACGGAAAAAGGCGAGGTGTTCTACAACAAGGAAAAGATTTCGATCGCGCAGTTGCCGATGCGGCTGCAGAACTACAAGACCACCAGCAAAGACCCCAAGGTGATTGTCAACGCCGATGCGGGGGCGAATTTCAAAAATGTGGTGGCAGTTCTGGATGAAGCCCGAAAGTGCGGGATCGCCAAAGTGGGGATAAACACGGACAAAAAATAGCAATCAAGGATGAAAAGGAGAACACGGATGAAAAAGGCAGGAAACAGAGAAGTTAAAACAGGAGGAGCAATGAATAAGATTATCTGGATGACCATGATAGTGGCCGGTGGAGTCAGTCTCTGCCCGGCACAGGAGAAGACAAAACTGGATGCAGGCGGTGACTCCATGATTGCCGAGGCGTCGCAGGAGGCGGCGACCCCCTGGCGCGTGTCGGGCGGGCTGTTGTACAAGAACTGGCTTTACGAGCATGATGCCCTGCAACAGCGGGGACCCACCACGGCCAAGGGGGGGGAGGACTGGGAAAATGGAAGCACCTCCGGGAACGGGTCGGGATTGCAGTTGAAAATGGGACGCGGGGATGGGGTCTTGGACGTGTCCTTTGTCAAGTCCGACCTCAGGTACGAGTTCAGTAAGCCCAAGTACAAGCAGACTATCGATACCGTGTCGCGTGATTTTGAAGTGACGTGGTCACAAATCACCGGCCGCAACAACCAGGCCGAGTACGGGACGGTCATGGGGTTCCGTTATCTAGGGATGCAAAAGAACGACACCGCCGTGGAAAACGGAGTGTCCGGGGAGATGAGTAATGGCAATGTGAACTGGATGATGCTGGAGGGTGGATACACCGGCAACTGGCGGCCTTTTGATACGCCGACATTCCAGGCGCACGGTTCGATCCTGTTCTTCCTGGGCGAGGCGTCGGGAACCGCCCGCAGCGGCATGGACACGAATGTGACTGATGGCGTCTTTTCAGAAACCTATAGCGACCAGTACTCCCTGGCCTACGGCGGTCGCGCCTCGTTTGGCGTGGATGTTTCCATTACCAAGAGGGTCTGGGTGTCAATCGACTACATGCGCGAGTGGTTGTATTCGTTCGACGCCACGGACACCGGGATCGTGGTTTTCCCGGATAACAGTGATGCGCTGTTCATTGAGAATCATCATGCGGTTATGGCAAGCCTGAACTACGTGTTCTAGTGTGCCCTGGGGCAAACACGGGAGATATATTATGCATACAGGCGCCTCAAGGTGGCGGCAGGGAATGGCTGCGGTCTGCTTGACCGGCCTCATGGCCGGTTGTGCTACAACGGGAACCACCGTCGTCTCGAAAACCGAGGGAGGGCGTGTTGCGGAGGGGCAACGCCTCCTTGTGGTATCGCAACTGGCCTCGCTGGACGAAGCCTGGGCCGGGGCTTTCGCGAAGGCTATCGTTTCCGAACTCAGGAAGGTCGGCTCGCCAGCCCAGATTCAAAGTCGATCCCCCCTGGCACTGCAGAGCGACAAGGTCCGGTATGCGGATCAGATTGCGGAGTTCAAGCCGGATCTGGTTCTGGTCATCGAACCCGGCGATGGAATGGTTGACGCCCGGGGGAGAAGTTTCAAGCGAACGTTTGAGGCTGGAGTATTCCGGAATTATGCCGAACGGGGCCGTCGTGATTTGTCCTGGCGAGGCAAGATCGTGCTTGAGCCGGCGGGGGCGTTTGTCACGGCCGATGACATGCCCGCCTTGGCCCGGGATTTGGTGGCCAGGATGATGGCTGACGGAGTGCTTCCGAAACCGAGACGAATCGTTATTATTTCGACCCCGGTGACTTCAAAGGCGACTGCCGTGCGCCCTGAATCCACGAGAGGCTTTGGTCGTTAAGCTGATTCAGAAGTAACACCCTGCTAATTGTTTTCAAATCCAGCATTCGTTTACTCTGTCCGCAGTGAGTCATGGAGCGCGGATCAGGGATGATGCGCGTGGCGTAATGGGTTGTGATGAGGCGTCCGGCGTTGCGTTGCGGGCGCGTGGAAATTATGGAGGATTGAACGAAGTGAACAATCGTGACCGAATACATCAACATCGCCTATCCACCGCCGTCGTGTGTGTCGGCCTTGCCATGGGATTGACGTTTTGCTCTTCCTGCAGCACTCCACCAGCGGCGGACGATGGGATTGTAGGTATTATCTACAACGCAGCGGTTCGTCCCGACACCGGACATATGGTCGGGAAACCCATGGTGACGCAACCGACTCCGGCAGTTGCCGTGCAGGGTACGGTCACCCCGGATTCTCCGGTGACGACCAGTTCCCCGGCAAGCGGGTCCTCGACGAATAGCTCGCTCGAAGGACAATATTGCTACCGAATATCCCCCGGGGATGTGCTTGCCATTTCCTATTTTGCGCACCCCTTGATCGACCTGAAAGAATACCTGATCGACAGCCAGGACGTCCTGACGATTACGGTGGCCGGGCAGGATGCCCGCACGGCGGATGTGGTGGTGCGGCCCGACGGAAATATTTCCTTCTATCTGATCGGCGACGTATCCGCGCGGGGCCTGTCTGTGTCCCAGGTGCGTGAAGAGATCACCAAGCGGATGGCCAAGTTCATGCCGGCGGCTGAAGTCACGGTTATGCTCAAGGTGGCCAATGCCCTTACCAGTGAATTTCTCAACACGCTCAGGAGTAATACAGACTTGGGCGCGACGCGCATTATACAGGTTCGGTCGGATGGCACGGTGACCTTTCCGTTGGTCGGAGAAGTCCGCGCCATGGGGAAAACCCTCCCCGAACTATCTCGAGAGGTTGAAAAGAAGTACGACCTGTTGTTCAGGCGAGGCATTTCGGTGAGCCTGAACCTGAATTCCAGTTCGGTCGGGAACATCGCCGTCCTGGGAGAGGTGCAGAATCCAGGACGTTACACGATCAGCAGCCCGGTCAGCCCGTTCTTCGCCTTGGCCATGGCGGGTGGCGCCAAGGAAACCGGCAGGAAATCGCAGGTCGTGGTTGTGAGCCGCCGTCCGGATGGCAAGGTGGGTTGGACGGTGGTCAATCTTGATATTGACTCCGGCCAGCCGCTCGGCCCGGAAATCGCCCTCGCTCCCCAGGACATGCTGTTGGTGCCCAAGACCGGGGTATACAGCCTGAATCTATTTGTGGAACAGTATATTCGCAGGATGATGCCAGTGAACACAAGCATGGGCTTCGGCTACAATCTAAACCATGTATTCTAGGAGAATCTCGTGACGTCGTATAATGATCTTATAAAAAGTTCGCTCCGTTTGTTGATCTATCACCGGCAGCGGATCTGGTGGATTACCACCCGTATCCTTGTGGTGACCGTTGTGATTACCGCCTTCTGCCTGGCGTTTCGCCCCCGGTATGTGGCCCGAACCACGATTACCATCCTTCCAACACGCAGTGAGATCGGGTATGCGAGTCAGAGCGGTAACTGGGCCTCCAGCCCCGCGACCTTGCTCGGCAAAACTTATGAGGAAACCCTGTCCAGCCTGACCCTCGCGCAGGATGTGGCGCGCACGTTGCTGGAGCGGGATCGGGCGGAATATAACAACGGCGGTCCGTTGGGCCATATGCGCCGTCAACTGATCGGACCGGCCTTTGGTTTCTTCAACAAGGTGCTGGCGTTGCTGAATACCGGACGATGGGAGACCCAGGATCCCGCAGTAGCATTGGGCCAAGCCATCCAGTATCGCACCGACGTCAAGAATTTGCAGGGCTCGTATGTCTATGAGATTGCCGTCACCTGGGAGAATCCCAAGATCGCGGCGACCATGGCGAACCTGATCGCGGAACGCAACGTGGCCTTGACCTTGAAAGCCAACCAGGAAGAGATGCGAACCACCCGCGAGTTCATTGAGAAGCGGATTGTCGAGACCAAGAGCGAACTGACGGACGTGGATAAGAAGATCAGGGATTACCGCGTCAGTGAGAAGCTCTACGCCGCCTCAACGGACTTGGATCTTAGCCTCCAGGAACAGTCGCAATACCAACGGGAACTTACGGCCATCCAGGTTAATCGGGCTCAATTGGACACCAAGATCGATGCGCTCAAGGCCTACCAGACACCGGTGGCCATGGTGGCGATCGAGTCGGAACGGGCCGAACTGAAAACGCGGGAAACCGCAATCCAAAAGGCCATTGATGCGCAAATGGCAAAATTGGACAAGTTGCCTGCCAAGGAGGCCGGGCTGTTGGACTTGTACCGGACCCGGTTGACCACGGAACGTGCCCTGGCCGCGCTGCAGGATCGGCTGCTTGACACCAAGGTATCGGAAGCGGCGCAACTCAGTACCGCGCGGGTGATTGACAAAGCCATCATACCCCTCTATCCCGAGGGACCGCTTATGCTCAAGAATATCCTGGCCGCGATCATTGTCGGCCTGCTCTTATCCGCAGGCTTTGTCTTGATGATGGAGGCGTGGCGTCCCGGGCTGAGAAGCCGCGAAGACCTTGGCGTTGAAAGCGATACCCTGCTTGGACTCGTCCCCTTTGTCACTCCGAATGACCGTGATGCGATAGGACACGGCGATCCCGACGAGGAGAAACAGGGCGGGGGCCTGCCAGAATTCTTTCGCAGTTTGGTGTATGGGCGCCACGGCACCGTGGAGCACCGCCGCATCGCCAAGCGGCACCTGGAGCACCTGTTGCTTCGCCTAACGGATGGCTCCGTCGTCCCGCTACCGCGTATTTGCATGTTTGTGAGCCTTAACGGTGGCGAGGGGAAGACTTACCTCATTGAGCAACTTGCCAAACTCGCCAGGGAGGCGGGGCTTAAAATCCTGCTTATTGACGCAAACTTCGGAGCCCCCGGGTTATGTCAACTATTTGGCCGTCCGCCTGCAGCCGGGTTGGCGGAGGTGCTGTCCTGTGCCGCCGAGGTTAAGGACGTGGTGGTATCCGTCAGTCCAGGTGTGGATATGATCGGCGCCGGTCTTATGAGAATTAATTCACAGGCAAAATGGGCGGTGGAGGCCACCCGCGTGGCGATGGCTGGACTGGGGGCGGGTTATGACCTCATCCTGGTTGATTCCGGGGCATTGCGCAGTGATCCTTCAGTAACCCGCTTGCTTCCCCTGATGACGGATGTCCTGTGCGTCATGGATGCGAAAACATCACGACGTAACGATGCGGTGGAGGTGCGGCAGCGTCTTGATGGCGCCAAAGTCAAAGTCAGGTTCATTTTGAACAAGAAAATATACTCGGGCGATTATCTCTTCGAGGCCGGAACAAATGGGCACGTAGCGTCGGAAAGTGCGGCCAGACCGCTGGCGCGAAGCCGTGTGTAAGGAGCGTCGCCGGGATGGGGGCGATCTTTAAAAACGGAGCCACGAGCGCCCGCATGGCGGCTTGGGCATGGTGGGTGTTGTTATGGATCGCCATAACAGGGGTGACCCTGTTTGTGGATACAATGCCGGGATGGACCCGTTTGTATCTGTTGACGGCGTTCGGGTTGGGAAGCGGTTTGATCCTGGTGCGGTTACGGCCCCGTAAGATCCCTGTCCTGAACTACCACAGTGTGTCTGCGGATCCGGAGTGGTTACAGATTGGAGACCGTGTGTCGCTCACGCCGACCGCCTTTGAGCGCCAACTGGCGTATCTGGCACGGCAGGGATACCAGAGTTTGTTTGTCAGCGAGGTGCATACCCTTCTGGCCGGGTGCCATAATCCGGAATCGCAGGTCAAGCATGTGGCGCTGACGTTCGATGATGGCTATGCGGATAATTGGATCGCTGCTTTTCCTTTGCTCAGGAAATATGGCATCAAGGCAACGATATTTGTCAGCACCGGTTTTATTGCCGATGCGGATCGGTGTCGGCCGACCATCGGGGAAGCGATCCCGGATGCCTTGGACTGGAGCGGGTATCTGACGTGGCCCGAATTGCGTGCCATGCAGACCAGCGGCCTGGTAGAGATCCAGTCGCACGGCGGTTCGCATTCGCGTGTGTTTTCGGGGCCGGAATTGCAGGGCTTTGTCGGGCCGGGCAAGCCGAATCTGTGGTTGCTTTGGAATAACCGCCCTGAAACCCGGAAGGGATGGTGGCGAGAGTTGGAGGATGACCGTTCATTGTGGGGTCATCCGGTATTCCGGCAGGCGCCCGCGCTGGCCCACCGGGCCTATCATCCTGACCCGGACGCAGTGGCAAGCCTGATGTCATGGGCGGGGGGTGCCGGAAGGGCTGTCTTTGCCGGGTCGGATTGGGAACGCTGCTTGTTTGAGGAGTGGCGTCGTGAGCGTCATGTGCATGGCGCCCCGGGGAGCCGTGAGGGCCGCGAGGAATATGAGCGGCGCGTTGAGGAAGACCTGGGTGAATCCAGGAAAATATTGGAGCGGGAACTGGGGGTGATGGTGGATGTGTTGTGCTGGCCGGAAAACTGTTTCTCTGAAGAAGGCGAGCAAATGGCGCGCCGCATAGGTTATCTGGCCACGGTTTCCAATCGGCACAGGAGCCGGAATGTTGTGGGAGAAGCGCCGGAATCCATTGTACGTGTGTTCATTGGAGGCCGGGCGGCGGGAGTGAAGTCCCCGTTATTGGACTACGTGGCGTTCATCCTGGAGCTCAAGGTGTTTGAGGGTTGGTACAATTGGTATCCGGTGCTGGCGGTAATGCACTTAGCCAGGAAGGTTATGTTCACTGCCAGAAGGGTGTGTTCATGTCGCAGGGATTACTTGTCAATTTGGTCCTGATGGTCGGGGTGGTGGCGTTCGCGCTGTTGACCTGCCTTGCGCCGTCCATGGCCGTGGTGGCGGGGATGGCTTCCATCGTGTTTGCCGCTACAGTGCGGTGGCCGGACTATGTCCCCAAGTGGGGCTTTTATGCCATCGTGGGCCTTGTTCCGTTAAGTGCGATTGGCGGGCATTTGCCTATCCCTGTTGTCAATTCTCTGACAAAACTGATGTTTCTGCTGGCGTTCGGATGGTTGCTGATAGGCGGCATTCTAGGCAACCGGCGTTTTGTAGTCGGGCCGCAAGGCCTGGCCGCGATGGCATTCGCCGGGACGTCGGTACTGGCCTATATATATTGTGAAAAGACGGAGGCTACCTTTCCCGTCCTGATGCGTTTTCTCAATCACGTGCTTCTGTTCCTTCTCGCGGTTAACGTGCTCAAGACGAAGCGCGATATCGCCATCCTTTTTGGTGTTATCGTGATCACGTGCCTGGTTTCGGCGGTAGGGGGCATCCTGAGTCCGAACCTGTGGAGTCATGAGCATGGCACGGCCGGGGAGCGCCTCGCGGGCTGGACGCTCCAGGATGATGCGCCTACGTTTGGGTTCTTCCTGTTGATGGGTATTTTGATCAGTTTCTATTATCTCCTGGTGACACGGTTGGCCTGGTTGCGGGTCGCACTGCTGCCGGTGATTGGTATTTTGGTTTATGCCATGGTCTCCACTTATGCGCGGAGTACCTTTATCGTTCTTGTGGCGGCCGTGGGATTCACTCTTTTCAAGTTGAGAAAACGCATACCAGTGGTGTTCGCCCTGCTTTGCCTGTGCGTGATCACCCTGGCTGTGGCACCGCTGATTCCCCGCGCCTTCTATTCGCGGATCACGTCGATTGGGCGCCAGTTCGACAGTGAGGGTCGGAGGGATCCCACGGTTCAATGGCGCATTGATAGCGCCCGCATCGGATTTGATATGTTCATGCAAAGCCCCCTGATGGGGCGGGGCCCTGGAAACTTTCCCGAAGAGTATCTATCCCGGGAGTTCCGATACGACCGGGCCTATCGTCCGAAAAGCGTGGTCGGCAACACCTATGTATCGGTGCTTTATCAAGTCGGTTTCCTCGGGTTTGCGATACTAACCTTGCTCATGTTCATGGCATGGCGGGATCTGCGGGCCGTGAAAGCGTCTTATACAGTTGAGGGCGCAGGCGTCTGGCCGCCCGCCTTTTTAAACGACGCGGCTATCCTTCTTCAGATTCTGCTGGTGGCGCTTTTGATGTTTTCCCTTTTCGGGGCCATTGAGAAGGAGAAGTACCTCTGGGCTGTTCTGGCAACAGCCGCCGTGCTGGCCCGTATAAGACGCGAGGAATTGCCCCCTGCGATTTCTGCGAAGCCGGTGGAAGGGTGACATTACCATGATGGCCCCCGGGGTGGTTCCGGAAATCACAAGTGATGCCCTGCATCGGGATTATCCCGCCCTGACGGTGGTCGAGACCCGCTGCCTGCGGGATGTTGCCTGTGGCATTTATCCCTGTTACTTCCGGCGTCTGTCCGATCGGCTCAGGGTCGCTTCCTCGGCGGTGGCGCTTATTGCCGATATCGGCGATATCCAAATCAATCCGGCATTTCAGCCGCGTGAATACCTGCTTGGTGACAATGCCCGGCAACATTTCATTCATGGAACCGCGCGGTTGCCGCAGGCCCTGAAGGATTCCGCCAAGCGGCGGCTGCCCACCGCGCTACTCCGCCGCCTGTCGAAGGATCGGTTCTGGTATGAATCATGGGCGACGGTTGATGCCCGGGTGTTCAAGCTCAAGCCCTTCGAGCGCGTTACGCCGGAAGGCTCAGCTGATATGTTCAAGCCGGACTTCTCACTCCGCAACGCGGATGCTCTGGTCGAAGGGGTGGCCTGTCATCTGGAGCGTTTCGTCCGGGACATGGAGGAGCGTTATCCCGAGCATGATCACATCATGATGATCGGCGGCAAGGACAGCCAGCTTCTCGCCCTGATCCCCAAGCGGCGTCCGGAACGGTGGCATGTGTTCAGCGCCGCCCCGAATAGCAGTCTCGTTTTGCAATGGCTGGCGTGGAATAATGTGGAGGCGGCAGAGGTATTCAGCGACGACGGGCGGAACGTGGAGACGCAGAGCGAAACGCAACGCAAGATCGTTTGCAGCGATCTCTACTCGGATCCTCGACACATGCGCTGGCTACCGGCACTGCGCCGCATTGCCAGGAGCTTCACCTCCCGATGTTTTTTTTGGTCCGGCTCCGCCGCCGATGCGCTGCACGTCGGACACTCGTTTCATCAGCGCTATGCGTCCCGGGATCCCGTGGAATTCTTCGATATCCATCTAAAGCGCGTGCCGTGCCTCGTCGGAAACTACCATCAGGTGGTCAAGAACTTTACGGGCTGCCCGTTGCTTTGCCCTTATCAGACGGATGAAATCTGGCGCGAGGTTTACTCCCACCATGGCCCTGCGGTCATTCCCGCCGGTGTGGATCTTCGCCCCCGTATCGGCGAACGGCTGGCAGGGCGGCCCATCCGCTGGCTGGACACCAATCCCGGACCTGAGCCCTACCGGTATGAGCAGCCGTTCAATGCCCGTGAAATCTATTTAAAACGATTGAGGAGTATTCGTTCTTAATCGAATCCTGACGTTCTGCTTGTTGTCGCCTGACAGGTTGTTGGCAGGCTACAGCATGAAAAAGGTGTGACAGGCCCTGGGGGGATTGTGGCGTTTGGCGGGGGTACTCATTCGATGAACCTTAAAGAAATCTGGATGGAAATAGAGGCGGTTCCGCTGTCGTCGTCCATGCATGAGGTCTTTGACCTGTTTCGCCATCACCGGGATTGGCCATTTTTACCGGTGGTGGATGAGGGCAGGCGGGTGGTCGGCGTGGTGAGGGAGCACGACATGAAGGGCCATGCCTACGCCCAGTTCGGGCGCGATCTTGTCAAGCGGCATTTGTTAGATGAATTCCTTAAGCCTGCTCTGGTTCTGCCCGTGGGTATTACGGAGAAGGAGTTACTGGATGCCTCGGCGCGGAACCCCAATCCCGATGGCGTTGTCTTTACTGAAGAGGGACGGTATCGGGCCGTGTTGCTGAACCGGGCCATCCTGTGCCTGTTTGAACAACAGCATCTCGAAACCGAGGTGAGGCTGGCCCAGGCCCAGAAAATGGAGGCCATCGGCACCCTGGCGGGCGGAATCGCCCATGACCTGAACAACATCCTCACTCCGATTCTAGGATATGCGGAACTCATGAGTCTGATGCAACGGCAGGGCGAGTCCATTGACAAGGATGTGATTGACCAGATTACCGTGAGCGCTACCCGCGCACGGGAAATCGTAAAACAGATTCTCGCCTTTAGCCGCCACCAGAAGAGCGAACGCTGTCCCGTCAGCCTGAGCCGTTCCATCAAGGAAACGATTAGAATGATCAGTTCCTCGCTGCCGGCTACGATTGACATCGAGATCCGCCTGAATGTTGAGAATGACATTGTCCTGATGAATCCCGATGAGATGCACCGCGTCATTATGAACCTCTGTACCAACGCCTACCACGCCATGAGGGAGCGGGGCGGGCGGATGCAGATCACGCTCGACCACCACCAGGGCCCCGTGCTTGGATGGTCCACATATACCGAACTGCTTCTGGGCGACTATCTGCGGCTGTCTGTTGCCGACACCGGAGTCGGCATCGAGCCCGATCTTCTTCCCCGCATTTTCGAGCCGTTTTTTACGACCAAGAAGCAGGGGGAAGGCACCGGCCTGGGATTGCCCATTGTGCATGGCATTGTGTCGCGTTCCAAGGGGTTGATTTCCGTCGAGAGCCGGGTTGGCAAGGGCTCCACCTTCCATCTCTATTTCCCGGTTGTGGTGGATGACTCGCACGGCGTCGGGCGGCGGTCTCCCGAAATTAACGAAGGCGAACCCAGTGAGTTGTCCCCGGTCACCTCGAGAAACCGAGTCCTTTTTGTGGATGATGAATTTGCCGTCACCCGGCTGGCGAGCATGATTCTTCCGAAATACGGTATAGCGGTCGTGACAGAGAATGACAGCCGCAAAGCGTTGGCGACCTTTCGGGAGTGTGCCCACGACTTTGATCTGCTGGTGACCGATCAGACCATGCCGGGTCTCACGGGTGTTGATCTGGCGCGTGAAGCTCTCCTCATCCGGCCCGACCTGCCCGTGATTATGTGCACGGGTTACAGTGAAGCGGTGTCTCCTGAAGAGGCATGCGAGGCGGGTGTTTGCGAGTATGTGCTCAAACCCCCGGACTTCCAGAAAATGGCCTCATCCATCCGCAGGCAGGTGTGTCTAAGCCAACGGCGTTCAGCCCTGAGCCAGTTCTCCGCCGGGAGGGGTGTTCCTGCGCCTCTTGCAGGCGTTGGAGGTCTGGATGAGAATTGAGGACAAGAAGCGTCCCTTGCTGGAAAGAGTCGTTCACCGTCTTTACCGGTGGCTAATCGTGGCGCATATTCAGGACCCTGTGGTGAAGCAGAGACTGAAAATGTTGTGGTACGCACCGGGGTATTGGCCACTGTTACTGCTATGGTCCTTACCATTCCGTACCCGGTTGATGTTGCTGGTTCGGTTTTTGCGGATCGACTGGTGCGTGTTGCATGGGCACACTCCCTTCCAGTGCGCCGCCGTATGCCGGGCCTTGGCGGAACGGCCAGCTATTCCGGGCGAGGCGATGGTTGAGGCTGGTTGCTGGCAGGGAGGCAGTTCCGCGAAATGGAGCATCCTCTGCAAGACGCTCGGATACACTCTTGCCGTCTATGATTCATTCGAGGGGGTGGAGGGCTCGAGGCCGCCTGAGGGCGAATATGATTTCTCAGGAGAGTATGCCGCAGACGAACACGTTTTCTGTGCAAACATTAGGAAATACGGAGAAGCCGAGGTGTGTCGAACCTACCGGGGCTGGTTCTCCGACACGATGGCGCCGGACAAAATTTCCTTCAAGGTGCGCACCGCCTATATTGACTGCGACACAGCCAAAGGGACGAAGGAGGCACTAGCCGGACTCGCTCCGGTTTTGACAGGGCGGGCCTCTGTTTTTTCACAGGACTGCCATATCCCTTCGGTGTTGCGACTGCTCGTTGACCCCGCCACCTGGAGGGATTTGGGTTTGGCGGTGCCGATCATGACAAGGATTGATCGACGCCTGGTGCGTTTTGAAGTTGAAACGGGAATGCAGCCTTTGTGACATCATGACCCGTCCACGCATTCTTCACCTGATCCACCACCTGCGCATTGGCGGGGCCGAGACTCTGCTTGTGGAATTGCTGCCGCGTCTGGAGGAAGCAGGATTCGATGTTCACGTTGCCTGCCTTGACGACCGGGGGCCTCTTTTTGAGGAACTGCAACGGCGGAGCATTCAGGCTCATTTCATCGGGCGAAAGCGCGGGCTCGACCCCGTTGCGGTCTGGCGGCTTGTGCGGCTGCTTCGAAACCTGCGCATCGACATTCTCAACACCCATTCGTTCTCCGCCGGGCTGTGGGGGCGGATCGCCGCTATTTTGGCGCGCACTCCGCATATCGTAACCACCATTCATACGGTGGCGGGATGGAGCCAGTCCCTGAAACAGCGGATCGGCAACCGGCTGCTCCAGCCGTTCACCGACCGGATTGTCGCGGTCAGCGAGAGTGTCCGACGCTCCCTCATCAGGCAAGGACTGCCGCGTGATGCGATCCAAGTCATCTATAACGGGATCCGCGTTGAAGGTTTCAGGCGCTCGACTTCTGTGGCAGTGGATCGGAAACGGCTCGGACTGCATCCGGAAGGTTGCCTGATTGGCATGATTGGCCGGTGCAGTCCTGAAAAGGGCGGATTTGACTGGGTGCAGATGATGGCGCACCTTGCCCGCAGGGATGCCAGGGTGCATGGGGTGCTGGTCGGAAACGGTCCCGAGCAGGCTTCCTGGCAAGCGTTGGCAACGGCATTGGGAGTTGCGGATCGAATACGGTTTGTCGGGATCAAAACCGATATAGCTCCGTGGTTGGCGATTATGGATGTGCTGGTCTGCCCCTCAATCCAGGAATCCTTCGGGATTGCCGCCCTTGAGGCGCAAGCGGCGGGCGTTCCGGTGGTGGCTACCCGCGTGGATGGTTTTTTGGAGGCGTTGCACGACGGCGAAGATGCCTTGCTGGTGGATCCGGGGAATGCCGCCGGCATGGCGGAAGCGGTTCAAAGTATGCTGGCATCAAATGACATGGCCAGTAAACTGACTGATGGTGGCCGGAAGAATGTCGCCAGGTTCGGCATTGATAAAACCGTACAACAATATGCCGCGCTTTATAAGAAACTTCTTGGCGCTCAGAACACGAAGTCATGAAATATCTACTGATACTGGGGCTTGTGATCCTGGTCGCCCGCCCATGCGTTGGTGAGAATCTTATCCCTCATGGTGACTGGAGAACAGGAAGTGACCCCTCGCCATGGGTCGTCGCTCAGGGTGATGGCAAGGTGTTGGGTTTCGACAAAGGCAAGGACGGCAACCGCTGCCTCAAAATCGATTTGCCTCCGGGGCGGTCAATTCGCCTGGAAATCCCGACTATCACGGTTGATCCCAAGAAGAAGTACAGGTTTCAGTATCAGTACAAGACAACCGCCAAACGGATTGTCTGGTCGACAATTGCGGTGGAGTACTTCAATCCCGGACGGAGCCTCGGGGCACAGTCGATGGCGTTTCTGGATAACCAGGCAGAGTGGAAGACGAAGGAGTACCTGCTGATCATTCCTGAAGGCACGACGACGTGCAAGGTTCGTCTGAAGATAACGGAGACCGGGGACTACTGGATAGACGGAGTTTCAATCTCTGAAATCAGCGGCAAGGAAGCCTCAAGACTATCCCTTGTCGGGAAGATGAAAGCTATCCCCGTCAGGAAGGCCAGGCGACTTCCGGAAATCGCGCCCGAGGGCAAATATTCCGTCAGGCAAGTCAAGGACGTATGGTGGCTGTTTGATCCCGAGGGTAAGGCGTTCTGGAATGTGAGCCTGTGGGGTGGCGGGCCCATCGGGGAGGACGGGGAATTGCCGCTTCGAAAGACCATCCAGTCCCGCTATTATATGACCGGTAAGACTAACGAATACTACAATACCGTGTTTGACAACTTAACAGAGTGGGGCTTCAACTCGATGGGGGCGGGGGTGGAAATCGGGCCGATGAACCGGGCTCTCCAGATGAGACAACTCAACAAGGCGGCCACCCTTCCCTATGTTGACACCCTGGTGTTGAGCATCAACCTGCCAGGTCGGGATGGGCACCGGTTGTGGGAGATTGCAGAAGGCCTTTACGGGGTGGGGCGGGTCAAGGTGGAAGACCTGGCGATGGTGGACCGAAATTCAAAGCCGGTGCTGGGTACCGCAGTGCCCTTTCCCGATGTGTTCAGTGAGAAATTTAGAACTGCCTATGACCTGTATGTGAAGGAGTGGTTTGAAAAGAGGCGGGCAGGGGATTGTTTTGCGGTCTGCCTGGATAATGAACTGCCCTGGGCGGAACTGCCTCAAGCCATCTATTCGCCAGCCTGTCGCCGGGAATTCGCGGATTTTGCAAAGGCGAAATTCAAGGGCCGGATTGACGAGTACAACAAGCGCTATAATACGGGACTCAAGACTTTCGAGGAGCTTGACAACACGATGCCGCATCGATCCGGTGGCGTTGGCGACGAATTGATCTTTGAGTTTCTGAGGCGCTACATCCGTGAGTATTTTGCCTTTCAAATCGCCACGGTGCGGAAGTACAGGCCGGACTGTCTCATCATTGGCCAACGGCTCCCCTTCGCTGCGGCCATGGATGGCTTCGGCCGGACGAAAGCCATCTATGATTGGTGCATCGACTTGTTTTCCGTGTATGACATGATCGGTCTCAATGTCTATCCCCAGGGACAGGACCACTTTACGCGCGACCAGATGCGAACCGTCGAATACTTCCACAAGAAGACGGGCCGGCCTCTGGTCATTACGGAATGGTGTATTTGCTGCGAACAATCAGGAGTCCCCACCACGGTTGGTTGGCCGTTGTGGAGCACCGTTCCCACTTGGGAGGACAGGGGGAACGGATACAGGAACTGCCTGATCCAGTTGGCCAGTTTGCCCTACGTTGTTGGGGCACATTGGTTTTCTTCATACAACGGCTACACGTGGATAGAAGGGGTTCGCCAGCCCGCTTATAATCACGGTTTTTATCAGGACGATTACACGCCGAATCCCGTGTTTCTGAAAAAAGTTGTCGAGGCCAACAAGATGGTGACGCACATGGAGCGGAAGGCGGGTTTCTCCGTGGATGACATAAAGTACCTGAGGGAGTAGTCAGGTTGCCGGCTTCCCGCAGGAATGCCGCTTCCGATAAATCACATAGCGCATATCGGAACAGGTCGTCCTGAAATGTTCGTGAATCTGCGCCGGGGAAGATAGTTCCTCGCATAAGAGGTAGTCTTCCTGCTTCACCAAATCACAGTTCTTTTCCAACGACTGCTGAATGCGATCCCATTCGATGTGATCGTGAGGGTAGACATGAATGTCGCCTTCCGCGTTCAATCCGAAAAGTCTTCTATTGATCAGGCGCCGCCACGCAATGATCGAAAATAGCTTAAGGGCCTTATTCCGCAGCCGCACTCCCGCAGGAACTCGCTGCAGGCGATGAAGTTGCGTCCGATATTCATAGTAAACAGGTGAATTCCCCAGCCAGAAAGAAGGGCATTTTTCGTGATCGATGAACAGCAAGCCGCCCGGTTTTGTTGTTCGAATCATTTCTTCAACGGCGCCGAGGTAGTCGGGAATATGATGCAGAACCGAGTAGGTGGCAACCATGTCAAACGTGTCGTTCTCGAAGCCCGCCAGATCGGTGCCGTTGAGGAGAAACGTTGTCAGCTTGCGGTTGTTTGGAAATTTCTCAGTCAATAGTTGGAGGCTTTTCTGTGACACATCGGCGGCGACGACATTTGCCCCGAGGCGAAGCAGGTGTGTCGTGAGGTTTCCCGTACCCGCTCCCAGGTCAAGAATCGTCCAGGGTTCCGCCGATATAGCCATTTGAGACAGGGATTCCCGCAAGACCGTGGCGAGGCGATGCTGTTCTGTCGGGTTGTAGATTTCATAGTGGATGCCATCGTAGTGAGCCGCACAGGCGTTATGCACCCGTTGGTTATGGAGAACAGCGGGGTCTTTTAAATTCATGTCATGTGTGAACGGTCATGTGCCGGTGGGTTTCGGGACTTGCCAGGGACGATTCAGGCCGGTGCGTTTGCCAGATCACGAAGTTCCTTTTCCGGAGGCAGTTGATGATGGCCGCAAGGGCGGCCAGATTTGCGGTAAAAAAATAGTGGGGCAGGCGAAACAAGGCGGGGCCGATATTGAGTCGATCCAGCATGGCGCCAATGGCCGAGATCAGGATGAACGAGACTTGAAGCAGGAGCGTCATGCGGTAGAAGGGTTGATGCAGCAGAAACACGTTGGCAGTGAATGCGGTTAGCGCGAAGACAGGAACCATCCAGCGTAGCAGGCGATGACTGATAACCTGGAGGGCAAACCCGCCGATTCGGAACGGATTGAGAACATCGGGTGCGATCCGAAGGCTGGTGAGGCAGCGGGTCATGATTCTGACTTTTCTGGCAAACTCATCCTTCAACTCGGGCAGGACGGCTTCGCGTGATATTGCGCAGGGCTCGAAGATGTGCCGTTTTTGGTGGTAGCACATGATGAGCAAGGGTTCCATGAAGTCGCTGATCATGGCGGGATCAAGAGGGATGTACAACGCCCGTCGGACGGCATAGATCGGCCCCGTGGCGCCCGTGCAGGATAACACACGGCTTTCCCATGTCTTAATGTAAGATTCCATGTCGCGATAGATTAACTCATGATGAGCCGTTGCCGATCCCCGTGGTGTGAAGTCCACCCGCCGACCTTCCACGCAACCGACATCCTCGCGAGAAAAATGCCAGATCAACCACTGCAGTGCAGTGGGTTCGTAAAGGGCGTTGGCATCGGAGAACACCAGGATGTCTCCCGTGGCCTGAGCGACGGCGATGTTCTGTGCCGCAGTCTTTCCCTGTTGCCGCCCTAGCCTGATCAGGTGCACGCCCTGTGCCCGGAATCCGGCCACGATCTCATCCGTCCGATCCGTGGAGCCGTCAGAGACAACGATAATCTCCCGTTTCCCACGGGGATAGCCCAGGGAAAGCGCATTTTGGAGTTTCTCCTCAATGACATGTTCCTCGTTGAACGCCGCAATAATAATACTGACAGACGGCCAGCTATTAGTTGGGGGTGGCGTTGGCTCTCGGTTGAACTGTGACAGGAGCCAGATGATGAGGGGGTAGCCGACATACACATAGACGATGACGGCTACACTTGACCAGAATAGGAACGCCATTTAGTAGGTAATCTCCTTGCCGCTGGCGATCACAAAAAACGTCGTCGTCAGAATCCAGAGGTCAAGCCATGTGCTTTGGTAACGGAGGTAATAGAGGTCGTACACCAGTCGTGCTGACATATCGGGCATGCCGCGGTTATGGATTTGCTGATACCCGGTGATGCCGGGCTTGACCAGCAGTCTGATGCGCTGTTCCACATTGTAACGGTTCGCCAACGTCACCACCTCGGGACGCGGGCCGACGAGGCTCATTTCCCCCCGCAGGACATTCAGCAACTGGGGAAGCTCATCCAGGCCAAAGCGGCGGAGGAATCGGCCCAGGCGGGTCACGCGCGGGTCGTCCTTGAGTTTGTAGACCGGTTCCTCCAGGGCTTCGATGTTGATGTAATGTTTCAACTGCTCTTCAGCGCCAACCACCATGGAGCGGAACTTGAACATGTTAAAGGGGCGGCCATTCAATCCGGCCCGTGCTTGCGTGAAGAAGACGGGTCCTCTGCTGGACGTCTTGATGGCCACGGCGATGAGCGCCCAAAGGGGCATGGTGATGATAATTCCCAGAAGGGCGAAGATGATATCCGTGCCTCGCTTGATGACTTCCTGTGTTTGAACACTCGTGTTTGTGATTCCACCAGGGGATGGAAGGGCCTCTTCCCATTCGGTGATCGAACCCGGTTCGCCAACCCATGCCGCCGTTCCGTAATGACCGTTCATAATTGTGTCCCCCTGAAATTGGTTGAGTGAAGCAACTGAATGGCAACATCATCCCGAAAAACGGTTAGCGAGGAATTAGTGATTGGGTATTTTTTGGTCTGGAAGGCGCGGCCCCCGCATCAGCCGGAGTGGGGGCGGTTGCCTCCCGTTCATAGGCCTGCATGCGGTGGATGGCAGGCCGCATGATGGCCGTGTAAGCCGCCCAGGCGGCGAGGGCTCCCACCACCACGCGAGCCGGAGACCAGGGGAGAAGCGTTGTCCAGGGAATGGCAAACAGGATGACTAACACGGCGGCCATGGCGCCTGCGAAGCGACCCCAGGCAAACCAGACCCGCTCCCGTGTCGGGATGCGCCACCAGAGATAGCCGGCCACGATCCAGACGGACACCGAGCCGGACAGCGCTATGCCGGGCACGCCCTGGTGGCGCAGTAAGAGATTGCCGATCGCATGGGCGAACACGGCCAGCAGTCCCATGCCGACCATCCCTTTAAGGTCGCGTCTGATGACATAGAGTCCGGCGAGGCATTGGACGCAGTAAATGGCGGGGATGCTTAGCGCGAAGATGCGCACAGCGACGATCACGATTTCCGACGAGGGCGCGTCAAACTTGCCGCGCAGGAGGAGGAGGGTGACAATGTCGCGGGCCGCCCAGGCAATAACGACAGCCAGCAACATGCCCAGCGCGGAGAGGAACAGCGACCCCTGCTTGGCCAGCCGGTTGGGGTCCGCGATTCTTGCATGAATCCGCACCATCTCGGGTAACCAGGGTATCAACAGGCTGGTCGAGAGCAGGAAGGGCATCATGCGGGCGAGCCGGTCGGCATAGGAAAACAAGGCGATGGATCCTGGTGCCATGAATGACATCATGGCGCGATCCAGGACACCTTCCACCTGCATCTGGATGACGGAGCAGAGCACCACGATGGCGCCCAGCCAAAACGGCAACAGATGACGTGGATGAACCGGCACCCACCGGGTCGGCAGCATCTGGAAGCCTTTTCGGGTTCCCCATACAAAGAGCAGGAGCCATTGCGAGAAGGCGGCCACCGTCAGTCCCAGGGTGTAGGCCATGATGCCGCCGTGGCGGCCCAGGGTGAAGAGCGACACAATGGCGATAACGCGCCAGAGGGTCTCGCCCAATTCAGGGACGACAAACAGGCGGCGCGCATGAAATACGCTTTGTGCGGAGCCGAACAACAGAAACAACAGCAGGGACGGCGCCAGCATGCGGAGCAGCCGTTGTGCGTCATGGGCGGCTGCGGCGTCGAAGCCCGGCGACGTCAGTTTCACAATCAGGGGAGCGCCGACCCAGATCAGCAGGGTGATGGAAGCGGCGGCGATGATCACGACGATTTGGAAATTCTCCGCGAAATCCTTGGGGCCATGGCCTTCGTCCGACTCCACCAGGCACGGCACGGCGGCGGTGCGGATCACCCGCGACAAATCACGCGCCAGGAAAACGGCCACGGCCATGGCCACGAACAGGGCATCCACTTCGCGGCTGACGCCAAAGACGGCCGCCAGGCCGATGCTGAGCAGGAGCCCGAGCCCCGAATTTAGGGCGCGGAGAACGGCCAGTCTAAACCCTGTGGCTCCGAGTGACACGATGTTATGCTCTTCCCGATCGCAGGGGTGACGCCAAGGATGGTAGAGTGGTGAACAAACCGAGATAGACGGAGACTTCCTCTTGCAGCGTGAAATGCCGGAGCACCCAAGCCCTGCCACGACGACCAATGTTATCCCACTGGTCTGGCTGGGATGATAGTGACCGCAGTTTTCCCGCCAAATCCAGAGTGTTTCCTTCTTCTGCCAGCCACTCCCTGTTTGAAGGGGGAATGGCTTCCGGTATCCCGGCGTGACGGGTTGCAACCACAGGCAAGCCTGCCGCCTGTGCTTCCAGAATGGTGATGGGGATTCCCTCCCTATCGCCGTTTCGAGCTGTTCGGCTGGGCAGAACAAAGGCATCGTGTTCCCGCAGAATCCCAGGGATGTCACGGTTGGATGCCTCCCCTTTGAAGTTCACCCTGTCCTTGACGCCCAGTCTCTGCGCCAGATTCTCCAGATGACGCCGTTGGGGGCCATCGCCCCATATGTTCAAGCGAAGGGGCAGGAGGGTCAGGTTCCGGATCATCGCTACGGCGTGGAGCAGATCGTCAAACCCCTTCTTTTCCACGAGTCTCCCGATGCTGACAAGGCGGAAGGCGTCGGGCTGGGGAGGGGGATGGTTGACTGGCGGAAAGCGTGAGATGTCCACGCCGCAGTGGATTATTCTGATGCGTTCCGCAGGGCAACCGAGTTCAATCAACCGGGCTTTTCCATGTTCCGAGATCGCTACGGCCTGTGTCTTCGATTCCCATAATGATGTGTAGGTTCCAGGACGGACGTGGCTCATGAAGAGATCGAACGCGTGAAACACCACGACCAGCGGGATACCCAGGTCGCGAGCCGCTGGCGATATGGCGGCGCCAGCGCCGCCGAAATGCGCGAGGATGACGTCAGGCCGGATGTCCTGGAGTGTCTGGCGGGTTTTCCGGTACGGTAAGGGAAACCGGTACACTCCGAGGCAATGTTTTTGAATCGCGAAGGCCGCCTTTTGCGGGAACGAAAGAGGCAGCAGTTTCACCCGGACGAAGGGCCTTTCGCCCTCATTCACCCTGACGGTTGTCATGACATGATTTTCCGTTCCCGCCTGTTCCAGTCCCTGGACGAGCTCATAGATGAACGTTTCGCTAATCCGGTTGAACTTCGTGCATATATGGGCGATCCGCATGGTGTCGTGCCTGTTAGTCGAGGTCAATGGACATTAGGAAAATGTCTATATTCCGATATCTCGGTGGTGGGTGTGTTTGCGACACGTTAGTTTTGAGTTACAAGTGAAGGCTTTCCCGCGCCATATCCGCCACAAGAGAGATGACCTTCCGTGCGGTTAGCAACGCAGGGATGCCCAATCATCACAAGGTCATAATGATACGGTCAGACCGACAGTTTCGCCATTGTGCTGATCGAGCGACATGTCGGCGATGCGGTTGCAATGACCCCCGATCTGGCCGAGGTTGGAGACGACCACACATGCTGCCAGCAAAGCCTTGATTGGAATACCCGGTTGGTTGAGGGCGGCTTCAAAACGGGCGGTCAGTCTGCGGTGGACCATGGTGAGTGTGGCGCAATCTTCCCTGGTGGCATGAGCCGCGTTAGCGTTTTGGGAAACGACAGCGTTGATGGCTTTGGCGCAGGACGTGGCGGCAAGTTTGGCCAGAAGCGAGATGTCGCGGGCGGTCGCGGGAAGTCCGAGCAACGCGATGGCTCCGGTTTGATGGGCGACTTTCTTGGTCAGGACACCGATCTGGCCCAATTCATGGGCGATTATGGCCAGGGCGGAAACAGGGTGGAGGTTGTCGTTTGTAGGTGTCTGGAAGGGTAAGATTTCCAGGCATTTCTCCTTGATTTGGATCTTGCGTCGATTCCAGTTCTGGGCGTGGCTGATTACGGATTCAGCAGCCGTGTCATTGCCCGTGATGGCGGCCTCAGCCGCCTGCGGAACCTGGCTTTGTATCGAGTCCGCCAATTCGCGGATTTCATTTTTCAATGCGTCAATCTGAGAGTGTTGTTTCATGGGGTGTCCATCTATCGTTAGTCATTCGGTTGGTATATTCCCTCCAGTCTGTTGGGGCAGTGATAGCGGTGTGTAATAATTCCGTTTGAATGGCGGGTGTTCCAGACAGGTTGAGACAGCGCAGAGGCTGAGGTTCATGTGAGGGGCAGACCAGCTATGGACGTCGGAAAACACCTTGATCCGTGTCCGCCGGATGAGTTATCTCGCCGCCCAGAGCATGCCCCGTAGCACAATCTCGCGCGCTTCAGAAACCTCGAAGTCCTTGTGAGTATGTCCCCAGCAGGCGACAAACACCCGGCCTTTGCCGTAGGTTTTGGTGTAGGCGTAAGGCATGACGGTGCCCGCCTGGTAACGATCACGCTCACCATGGGTACCGCTAAAGATCGTACGGCACAGCACGTGGACGCTCGGATCAACGTGAATGAAATATTGCTCGGTGTCGGGCATCGTAAAGTTGTTCAAGCCCTTCACGATGGGATGCCGGGGATCCACAATCTCGACCGTGTAGGAGGGAATGCAGTTGCCGGGGTGTGCCACCCATTGCCCGCCGGTCATCCATTGGTACTCCGTGTGGTTCCGGAATGAGTCAATGATGCCGCCATGCCAGCCGGCAAGCCCGACCCCGGCTCGCACCGCCGCCAGCAATCCGTCTGCCTGGGGATCCTCGATCTTTCCCATGGTCCAGCACGGGACGATCAAATCCTGAGCCGCCAGGAGATCCTTGTCGGCATAACTGGTTAAGCTGTCGGAAATCTTCACCTCAAAACCCTTCGCGGCCAGAAGCGGCGCAAATACATCGACCGACTCCTTGGGCGTGTGCCCATTCCAGCCGCCCCAAACCATCAGTGCTTTTTTCATATTGAATTGGCCGTGTTATGCGTTTCTGAAGCGCCGGGTAAGATCGCCATAGGCGTCGATGCGGCGATCCCGTAGAAAAGGCCAGATTCGGCGAATGGTTTCGCTCTGGTCTAAATTCACTTGGGCCATGAGTAGCTCATCCTTTTCCGTCCCGGCGGTAGCCATGAATTCGCCCTGGCAACCGGCGGCAAAGGTGTGCCCCCAGAAGTTAATGCCGTTGCCCCCGGCGGATGAGGATTCGAAGCCAACCCGGTTGACGCTGAGTACGGGCAGCCCATTAGCGATGGCATGTGACCGCTGAATGGTGATCCAGGCGTCAAGCTGGCGCTGTTTTTCGTCCTGAACATCAGCGGGATCCCAACCGATGGCGGTCGGATAAATCAGGATTTGAGCGCCATCCAGTGCCATCAATCGGGCCGCTTCCGGGTACCATTGATCCCAGCAAACCAGCACCCCCAGTTTGCCAACGGAGGTGGGTATGGCGTGGAATCCGAGGTCGCCCGGGGTGAAATAGAATTTTTCGTAGAAAGCGGGATCATCCGGGATGTGCATCTTGCGATACAGGCCGGCAATGGAACCGTCGGTTTCGAATACTACGGCGGTATTGTGATACAACCCTGCCGCCCGCCGTTCGAAGAATGACCCGACAAGCACGACGTGGTTGTCCCGCGCCGCCTTGGCAAAGGTGTCCGTCAACGGCCCCGGAATCGGCTCGGCCAGGGAACAAAGTTCCGGATTTTCAACCTGGCAGAAATAAAGAGAGGTGTGCAGTTCGGAGAGAACAACCAGTTTGGCGCCGGCCTGTGCCGCCTCCCGGATCGCCGCCACGCTCTTGGCCACGTTGGCAACACGATCGGGTCCGAATGAATGTTGGATCAGGGCTGTCTTGAGCAGTTTCATCCCAATACTCCTTTGGGTAGTTGCATGGTCACACAGTGCAGTGATCCATGCTGGAGAATGAGAGCTGAACAGTCAATGCCGATAATCTTTCGGCCCGGGAAGGCCTTCCCGATAATATCGAGAGCATGATGGTCCTGCGGATCCGTATAAACCGGGACCAGAACAGCCCCGTTCAAAACCAGGAAGTTGGCATAGGAGACCGGCAACCGATGCCCCTCTTCGTCGTGCCGGGCTGACGGCCAGGGGAGTGGAAGCAGCCGATAGGGAGTGCCTGCCGGGGTTTTCAGCGCCCCCAGTTCGTTGGCCATGGCGGACAGTTCAGCGAAATGCTCGTCGGAGGGGTCGTCGCAAGCTTGGTAGATAAGGGTGTCATGTGGGGCGAAGCGGGCCAGCATATCCACATGCCCATCCGTATCATCCCCTGCCAGATAGCCGTGCTCCAACCACAGGACGCGCGATACTCCGAGATATCGTTTAAGGGTCTCTTCGGTTTCTGCCCGGTTCAGGTGTGCGTTCCGGTTCGGGTTGGCGTTGCAGGAGGTGGTCGTCAGGAGGGTGCCGTGTCCATCGCTCTCGATGCTGCCGCCTTCGAGGACGAAATGAATAGGCCGGAGATGGGTTCCGCTAAAGACCCCGTGTTCCTTAAGTTCCTTTGAAATAACGTTGTCGAAATTGGCGTGAAACTTGCCGCCCCATCCATTGAACAGAAAGTCCAGAAGCACAGGCCGGTCGTTTTCGATGATGGTGATGGGCCCGAAATCGCGTGCCCAGGTATCGTTGGAGGGGATTGGGAAACAATGGACCCGCTCGGAAAGCGCGGCGGTATGCCGGAGGACGGTATGGACTTCATCAGGGGTGGTGGTGACGACGATAACCTGTCCATGATGGGAAGCTTCCGCAATGATCCGCGCAAAAGTCTCCCGGGCCTGGTTGATATACGGTTTCCAGTCCGTTCCCTCATGGGGCCAGGCCAGCAAGACACCATCCTGCTCCTCCCATTCCGCAGGGTATCGAGGGGTATTCATAAGTTATGAAATTATTTCCCCTGCCCGTAATAGGCAGCGGCCCCATGCTTCCTCAAGTAATGCTTGTCCAGCAACACTCTTGGCACGGACCTTGTCGCTGGAGCAATCTGAAGGGTCTCGGACGCCAGCTTGCAGAGGAACTCCAGCACCACCGCATTTTCAACCGCCGTTGCCGCTGACTTTCCCCAAGTGAAGGGGCCATGGCTGGCCACCAGGACGCCGGGGAAAGCCTGGGAATCAAGGTTCGTGAACCGTTCGACAATCACCCGGCCGGTATTCACCTCATAGTCGCCGGAGATTTCCTTTCCCGTCAACAGCCGGGTACAGGGGACCGTTCCGTGATAGTAATCGGCATGCGTGGTACCGAGGGCCGGGAGTTCGCGTCGTGCCTGAGCCCAGGCCGTGGCAAACAAGCTGTGCGTATGTACCACTCCGCCAACGTTCGGGAACGCACGATACAACTCCAGATGGGTTGGCGTATCGGAACTGGGCTTCAAATCCCCTTCCACCACCTCGCCGGTCTTGAGCGAAACCACCACCATGTGCCGGGGCTTCATCCTGGCATAAGTTACGCCCGACGGCTTGATGACGATCAGGCCCTGTTGGCGGTCAATCCCGCTGACATTCCCCCATGTCTGCACCACGAGTCCTTCGGCCACCAGCCGCACATTCGCGGCGCACACGTCCTTTTTAAGTGCTTCCAGCATCGATCACCCTCTTCCTATATAATCAGCGCCCGACGCCTTGGAGAAGATGATAGGCGATGTCATTCCAGCGGAGCTCATTCTTGAGCGTCGCAAGCGTGGTGCCTTCGCCGATCCGGATCATCTCAATTCCGGTGATGGAGGCGAAATTTTCGAGGTGTTCAACCGTCACGGCGCTGCTGAATGCGGAGTGGTGCGCGCCACCGGCATAAATCCAGGCTGCGGCCGCCGTCTTGAAGTCCGGCAACGCTTCCCAGGTGGCGCAGGCCACCGGCAACTTGGGCAGGGGATGGGGTGGTTTGACCACGTTCAGTTCGTTGACAATCAGGCGGAAGCGGTTGCCCATATCCACCAGGGTCGCATTCAGTGCCGGACCTGGTTTGGCGGTGAACACCAAGCGGGCCGGGTCTTCCTTGCCTCCAATACCCAGCGGATGGATTTGTAGCGAAGGTTTGGCGGCAGCGATGGACGGGCAGACTTCCAGCATGTGGGCCCCCAGCACCAGTGGCCGCTTCGGGTCAAGATGATAGGTATAATCCTCCATCCAACTCGTACCGCCTTTGAGGTCGGCCGCCATGGCCTTCATACCGCGTAGCAGGGCGCAGGTTTTCCAGTCGCCCTCGGCGCCGAATCCGTATCCTTCGGCCATCAGGCTCTGGACCGCCAAGCCTGGGAGTTGCTTCAGGCCGTGGAGATCCTCGAAGGTGGTCGTGAAGCCTTTGAATCCGCCCTTTTCCAGAAAGGTTCGCAACCCGACCTCAATCCGGGCGGCATCCTCAAGGCGGCTACGCTTGGCCCCGCCCTTACGCAAGGCCGGTGCCACCGAGTAGGCGCCGTCATAGGCGGCGCACTGGGCCGCGACCGCTTTGGAGTCCACGGCATTGATGATCGCGACCAGCTCACTCACGGGATGGGTGTTCACGGAGTAGCCCAGACGGATTTCGGCGGCGACTTTGTCGCCCTCGGTGACGGCTACCTGTCGCATATTGTCACCGAAACGCACAAACTTGGCGCCCTGAAGATCGTTCCACCCGCGTACGGCGCGTTCCCAGGCCGCAATGCGATCCTGAACCTCCCGGTCCTGCCAGTGCCCGACCACAACCTTACGCTCCAGGCGCAGGCGGGCATGGATGAAGCCGTGCTCCCGGTCGCCGTGGGCCGACTGGTTCAGGTTCATGAAATCCATGTCAATGGACGACCATGGCAGATCGCGGTTGAACTGCGTGTGCAGGTGAAGCATCGGCTTGTGGAAGCCCGTGAGCCCCGCGATCCACATCTTCGAGGGGGAGAACGTGTGCATCCAAAGGATGATGCCGCCGCACGACGGATCATGATTGGCCTCCGCCAGCGTGTTTCGGATTTCATCGGGTGTCTTGACCACGGGCTTGAAGACCATCTTCAGCGGAAGTCGGCCAGAGGAGTTGAACCCGTCCACGATCTTGCCCGAATTTTCTGTCACCTGGGCCAGTGTTTTGGGTCCATAAAGATGCTGGCTTCCGGTAATGAACCACACAGTCAGATTGTCAGCGATATTTTTCATAGGCATCATTCGATCCATTTATCTCATCGATGATCGTCATCATCACTTCATTAGTCTCATTCCGCCCCGTCATCGGGAGCCCACTCCCGTTGTGTCTGGGCGTGATCGTTTAAGGCACTATAACAATTTTTTTTAGCGGCACCAGCGAAACTTCCGCGCCGGTTTCCGGGCCTCGAAATAAGAAAACCGCGGTTCAGAGAACCGCGGTTAACATGGCGAGCATATGCCTGCTGCCGGGCGCCCCAGTCGGCCAGTAGACCCGGAACTTTATAGCGCTTGTGGCGCTGTTCCAATATGTCACCAACCTCAGGTCTCCTATATAAAAAAGCATAGATTATGCCAGTGGATAACGGTGGTCCACTTTTAACGATACCTTTGCATGAAAGGCTGATAATCCGGAAAAAAATAAAAAAAAGGGCGCAAAATAGTCTTGTCGCTGTCTCTTGGGAAGGGAGGGAATCTCAGTGTTGAGACAGTCCCGTGCGACATTGCGAATGGACAAACCCTGAGGTTTCGGCCATCTTTTAAGGCATGGGACTATATGACAGAGATTATATGAAGGAGACCCATTCCGGGGATCATGAGGAGAGTTCCGGGCCAGGGCTGATGAAATCGCGGTGGCCGCGTTGGGTTATGATCGCACTCATCTTGTTGATGGCCGGGATTATGGCCATGCATGCAATAAAATAGAGGAGGAGACCCTTTATGAAATGGCTAATATTTACGGTTCTTGCGGTGGTCGTGGCTTCAGTGGTTCGGGCTCAATCCGGCACGGGGGTGGTTGTGGGCGCTCAGGCGCCTGAATTTATGGCGCTCGATAGCGATGGTCGCACCAATAAACTCTCGGATTATCGGGGGAAATGGGTTGTGCTGTATTTTTATCCCAAGGCCTTCACCCCGGGGTGCACAACGGAGTCATGCAGTCTTCGCGACGGGCATGCCAGTCTGGACGAGCTAAAGGCGGTCATCATCGGGGTCAGTTTGGATACCGTTGAGAAGCAGGCCAAATTCAAGAAGGAATATAATCTGCCGTTCATCTTATTGAGCGATTCCGACAAAGCCATCTCCAGGGCCTATGACAATCTTGCCTTGGGCAGCCTTTTTGCCAAGCGCCGCACCTTCATCATCAGTCCCGACGGGAAAATTGCCCACATCATCGAATCGGTCAAACCCGGTTCCCACGACAAGCAGGTGGCGGATGTGCTGAAGGATCTGCAGCGGAAAATATAGAGACGAGGATAAGACCGCATGACGACCGATTCTCTTCCCATCCGTTCCTGCGGGGAGTGTTGTACCCGGTTGGTTGATTTTGGGGTGATGCTTCAAGGCCGACCGGTGCTGGAGCATATTAATCTCCACATGCATTGCGGGGAACTGACCTCCCTGATCGGGCCGAACGGGGCCGGGAAGACCTCCCTTCTGCGGGCCATGGTCGGGGAACTTTCGCACACGGGCACACTTCGTTTCATCCATCACGGGAACATTGAGACGACAAAGCCTTTACGGATCGGGTATGTGCCCCAGAAACTGGAACTGGATCGGACATCGCCAACCACCGTCCTCGACCTGTTTGCCGGGGCGTTAAGCCGCTGGCCGCTTTGGGTGGGAACCCGGAAAGCGGTACGTGTGGAGGCCCTGTCGAAACTGGAGTTGGTCGGAGGGGAATCGCTCCTCGACCGGCGGCTCTCGGAGATTTCGGTGGGGCAACTCCAGCGGGTTTTGCTGGCGTTGGCGCTGGCGCCTATTCCGGAACTGCTTTTGCTTGATGAGCCCGTGGCGGCGCTTGACCAGGGCGGCATGGAGCGGTTCTATCAAACCGTGTCCCGGATGAGGACGGAATATGACCTCTCTATTCTTCTGGTCTCTCATGATCTGACCTCCGCCGCGCAATTTGCGGACCGGATGATCCTGTTAAATCGCACGATCCTGTGTGACGGGGCTCCCCGCGAGGTGTTGTTGAGCCCGCTGATCCGCCAGGCGTTCGGATTTGGTTTTACCGCACAGGAGATTGCGGGACGCCGACCGGCGTTAAAGGATCTGGAGCACGAACAATGCGCTCTCCCGATGGAGGGGATCCCGTGACACTGTGGCAGACCCTCTTGATGAACCTGCCCTTTGAATGGGCCCATTATGATTTTATGGGCAATGCGCTTCTGGCGGTGCTTCTGGTGTCGCCGGTGCTGGCGGTGCTGGGATGCCTGGTGGTCAATAACCAGATGGCGTTCTTTTCGGAGGCCATGGGGCATTCCGCGTTGACAGGCCTCGCGCTGGGCGCGTTGCTGGGCCTGGCCGACCCGACCGTGACTATTGTGGGATTTGCGATGTTGCTGGCGCTGGCAATGTTCCTGATGCGGCGGTACAGCGCCGTGCCGCCGGATACCAGCATCGCCCTGGTCATGGCCTTTGTAGTGGCGTTGGGCGTGGTGCTGTTGTCCCGCGGAGGCGGGTTTGCCAGGTATTCCCGCTATTTGATTGGCGACATTTTGACCATAACGTCCCATGAATTGGGGTGGCTTGCGATTTTATCAGGGCTGGTGGGGTGTATTTGGTTGTTTTTGTTCAATGCCTTTTTCTTTGTCAGCCTCAATCGTTCCCTGGCGGCGAGCCGCGGTCTGCCGGCGGCGTTGCTGGAGGCGGTTTTTTCCGTGCTGGTCGCCGTGGTGGTGGCGGTGAGCATCCCATGGGTAGGCTTGCTGGTGATCAATTCCATGCTGATCCTTCCGGCGGCTACCGCGCGGAACCTGGCTCGGAATACCCGTTGGTACATGCTGGGAGCGGTGCTGGTCAGTCTTTTTTCCGGCGTGCTCGGCCTCGTCTGTTCCTACTATTGGAACACCGCCACCGGTGCCACCATCGTTCTTTGGGCCTGCGGCTTCTTTGCCGCTTCATTGGTATTGAGAAGGAGGTAGGGCAGGCGCGCCGCCGCCCGCCCTACCGGGGCTTGACGCGGAGCGGGTCAATTGCCAGTATCCATGTCTATGACAGAACCGCATGAAATCCTGGATATCCAGCAGCAGTTGGTGAACAGCGACGTGTCGCCGATGCGGAAATATCTCGCTTTGGTGATCGGGCGGGGGAGTTGGCTGACCTTGATGAAGTATGAACTCATCATCCTGCTCTGTTCCCTGACGCCGGGGGCCTTGGGTCTGGTGATGCGCAAAGCGCTCTATCCGCTGTTGCTCAAGAAGTGCGGACGGAATGTCGTCTTTGGCGCCAATATCGTGCTGCGTCACCCGAAAAAGATCGTCATCGGCGATAACGTGGTGGTCGACGATAACTGCCTGCTCGATGCCAAGGGCGATTCCAATGCCGGCATTACCATTGGTTCAGGTGTGTTTATCGGACGGAACACAATTCTCCACTGCAAGAACGGCGACATCATCATCGGCGACGATGTGAATATTGGTTTTAACTGCGATATTGCCTCCTCCCACCGGGTGGAAATCGGGCGCAAGGTTCTGATTGCCGCCTACAGCTATATCGTTGGCGGCGGGCATGACTTCTCCAAATCGGATGCCTCGGTCATGGATCAGAAACGTATTGCCCGCGGGATTACCATTGGCTCCGAGGCTTGGATCGGGGCGGGTGTTATTGTTCAGGACGGCTGCACCATCGGGGAAGGAACCATCGTCGGCGCCGGCGCCGTGGTGGCGGATAATCTTCCCGCCAAAGTCGTTGCCGTCGGGCTGCCCGCCAGAGTTCTCCGCGCCCGTGATTAACCGCGTCGATAAAGCGTGACAATAGTCTCGGCGACTTGGAGCGCCGAGTGTGTTGCGGTATCGACCTGATGAGGAAGCGAGGCGTACAGGCCCTTGCGTTTTGCCAGCAAATCCAAAATGCGCTGCATGCGGTTCTGTTCTTCCAACAGGGGGCGGTTGCGATCCTTCGCGGTACGCTCAAAGATGACCTCGGGTGTGGCGGTCAGGCACACGACCAAGCCGGTCCGGCTATAGTCGCGAATGTTGTCAGGATTGAGTACCACTCCACCGCCACAGGCGATGACCAGGCCTTTCTCTTGCGAAAGTTCCTGAGCCAAAGCCCGCTCCAGCGTCCGGAAATGCGGTTCGCCCTCCTCGGCAAAAATACGGGAGATGGGCTTGCCGGCCCGCTCCTCAAGAATCGTGTCCATGTCGACAAATTTCATCCCGAGTCGACTGGCCAGTAACTTTCCCACCGTGCTTTTGCCGGAGCCCATGAATCCCATGAGAACGATGTTGGGCGTGCAGTCCCCTGCCGCCTTGTGCGGCAGGAACGGACGATTGGCAGCAAACGTGTGTGCGTGCTGCCAATCACGTTCACCCGCGACACAAGGTCGCGAGGGTCTATCGAAAATGAGCCGACCGGCGCAGAACGTTTTTTCGGCACGGCCGGTGAGCCGCCGGCCGTCGAAGGGCGTGTTGCGTGATTTGGAGGCGAATTCCTCGGCCCGGACGATCCACTCGCTGTCGAGATCCAGCAGGATCAGGTCGGCGGGAGCACCAGGGGCGAGTGTCGGGGCGGGCCGTCCCAGAACGCTCGCCGGTTCCGTTGTCCAGCGGGCGACCCAGTCGAGTGCGGACATCAGGCCTTCTTTAACCAGTAGGGTGTAAGTCACGCCTACGGCGGTTTCAAGCCCCACAACCCCGAAGGGAGCGGTCAGAAAACCCTTGGCTTTTGCCGCGGCGGTATGCGGTGCGTGATCGGTGGCAAAACAGGAAATGGCTCCATCCAGCAGGCCTTGTATGAGTGCGGCGCGGTCAACTTCGCTTCGAACCGGCGGATTCATTTTGTAACACTCCGGCTTTCCGGCATCCACATCAGCGTCCGTCAGGGCCAGATGGTGCGGTGTCAGTTCGCCGGATACCCGGCATCCGGCTTTGCGTGCGGCGCGCAGGAGTTCAACCGAGCCCGCGGCGGACAGGTGTTGGATATGCATGGCACATCCGGTTGATTGGGAGAGGCGGATATCACGCTCGACCATGACCGTCTCGGCTTCGGAAGAAATACCGGGGAGCCCCAGGGTGCGGGAGCAGGCGCCCTCATGCATGACGCCATGGCCGGCCAGTTTTGGATCCAGCGCATGATCCATGACAGGGAGGTTCAGCCGGGCGGCTTCCCGCATGGCGGCTTCCATGACCCCGTTGTCCGTGACGGTGCAACCATCGTCCGTGAACGCGACGGCGCCGGCCTTGGCGAGGGCATCCAGAGCGGCCACTTTATGGCCCGCCCGGCCTTGGGTGATGCAGGGGGCGGGAAGCACATGGATAAGATTAGCGGCTTTGGCCCGGGTGGCGAGGACGGCGATCTCCCCGGGATTATCCAGGGCCGGACGGGTATTAGGCATGACGACGATCGTGGTGAAGCCGCCCCGCGCCGCCGCACAGCAGCCCGTGGCCACGGTTTCCGCCTCCTCCTGGCCGGGCTCACGCAAATGGACGTGGAGATCCACAAACCCGGGCGCTGCCGCCAGGCCTTTTGCGTCTATGGTCACGGTGTCCGGAGGAAGGACCGAGGGGACGGGAGCCAGGAGGCCATTTTGAATAAACAGGTCGCCGCAAGTGTCTGTTTTAGAGGCCGGATCGAGGATTCGGACCCCCTTGATATGGAAAGTGGTTTGCACGAAATAACTGTATACACCACCTCTAGCTTGACAGAAAAGGGAGAAATGGTACTTTGTGCGCCTTTTGTAGAGAGGGACAACCGATGAAGATGACATATCATCCATCCAAAAAGAAACGCGCACGCAAGTGCGGATTCCGAAAAAGGATGAAGACGGCGGATGGCCGTAGAGTGATTGCGAAACGCCGCCAAAAAGGCCGTGTTAAGCTATCTGTATAAGTTTTCTGCATGGTATCACCAGCAGATAAAATTAGTATTCCAGATTCCCTGAAGCCGGATCTTCGCTTGAGGCGTCATCAACGCTTGCGGGCTAATGCTGATTTTCAGGCGACCTATGCCCAAGGTAAATCCCTTGCGGCTCGAACCATGGTGTTATGGCTCAGCAAAGCACCGGATGCTTCGCTTCGGCTTGGGGTGGTGTCCAGCCGGGTGATCGGAAAAGCCGTTCAGCGGAACCGGGCGCGGCGCCGGTTGCGTGAAGCCTGGCGCCTGAACCGGTTTCGTTTCCGTGGCGATGTGGATGTGGTGCTGGTGGCGCGCCGTTCCATTCTTACAGCGAAATGGGAGGACGTGACGGGGGATTTGATTTGGCTGGCGAAACGGGCGGGGATACTGGCATGATCGGGCGGTTTTTCATCATTCTGATCAGGATCTATCAGCACACACTGGCCGCCGTGCTCGGGGGGCAGTGCCGCTTTCATCCGTCCTGTTCAGAATATGGTGTTGAGGCGATTCAGGTTCATGGCGCGTGGCGCGGGCTTGGGCTGGGGATCAGGCGGGTGCTGAAATGTCATCCATGGCATCCGGGCGGAGTGGATCCCGTGCCGGGCGGTTCAATTTAAGGGCGGCGATGCCGCGTTAGGGGTTAACATATGATGAAAAAGTTTCTGACTAAAGACACATTGATTCTGGTGGCTCTTTTCGCGGCGATGCTGGCATGGGGGCCTTTGTACCAGAAGTTTTTCCCGGCGCCGCCGGCGAAGGTTAATCCCGTGGCCGCCATGGGAACGACGGCCACCAATGCCCCGGCAACCCTGGCGCCAGTGGTCGATCCACCGTCGAGCCCGGTGGTGACCGCCACAAACGCTGTGGCTGAGTTACGCCAGGCGGTCAGTAAGCCCAGACAACCGGAAACCGTGGTCGAATTGACGAACGGGCTGGTTCGCCTGAAGGTGTCTTCCATGGGCGGTTGCGTGAAGACTGTCGAGCTGCCGGCTTATTCCATCACCCAGGACAACAAAGATCCCGTGGTGCTGGATTTCGAAAAGGTGCCCGCCTTGGCGTATCAGGGATTGGTTGGCCTTGATGAAAACAGCGACTTCACGGTCAGCGTGATGTCCAATGGCGCGGCGGCCCGTCTTGAGGCCGTGTCACCCGCCGGCCTCCGCCTGACGCGAACCATCCAGCTTGGCGCCCGCTATGAAGTGATGATAGGCGATGAGTTCACCAACGACAGTCGCGAGGCCCAGAAGTTGCCGCCGCATGACCTGTCCCTCGGAAGTATGGGAATGTTGCCCAACGAGGCGAAGATGAGCGGGGTGGATTTTCTAGGGATTGACACCCTGTTCGCGACGGGTGATGAAGGGGTGAGGCACTGGGGAAGCAAACGCTGGTTTTCCGATGACTTGACGCTCACCGATTATTTCCAGGAAACCCCGCGCCGTGGCGCGGGGTGCGTGGGACGCGCCCCGATGACCAAAATGTTGCCGCTGTCCATCCATGAACGTATCACGCGCGACATGGGTTGGGCGGCGGTGAAAAATAAATTCTTTGTCCAGATCCTGAATCCGAAAGACGGTGCGGCTGGCTGCGATTTGATTGTGGAGCGAACCAAGGGCAAGTTTGAGAATCCGGAGGAACCGAATACGTGGGAGGCGGCGGCGACACCCAGTCGTCTGGCGGCGGCGCTTCATTTTTCGGAGCGTTCCCTGGCGGCTGGCGAAACCTATCGGCGGGACTGCAGTTATTACGTCGGCCCCAAGGAACTGTCCGCGATCATCCCGCTGGGCCTTCATAAGAAGGAAATCATGGAATTTGGTCACCTGCGCTGGTTCTGTGAGGTCCTGTTGTGGAGTTTGAACAAGTTGCACTGGCTGATCCCGAACTATGGCATCGCCATTATCCTCCTGACGCTGATTGTTCGAATCCTGTTCTGGCCGCTTACCCATAAGGGCACGGAGAGTATGAAGCGGCTTCAGGCACTCCAGCCGCAGATCAAGGCGCTGCAGGAAAAATATAGAGACAAGCCCCAGAAGCTCCACTCGGAGACCATGGCCCTGTATAAGGAGAATAAGGTCAATCCGCTGGGAGGCTGTCTTCCCATGCTGGTCCAGATCCCGGTATTCTTCGCGTTGTTCAGTGTGCTTCGCAGCGCCGTCGAGTTGCGCTACGCGTCCTTCCTGTGGGTCAAGGATCTCAGTTCGGCGGAAAATCTGCTGGTCGGAGTGAGTCCTTACCCGATCAACCTGCTGCCCATTCTGATGACCGTGACCCAGATTTGGCAGCAGAAGCTGACCCCTGCCGCCGGTGACCCGGCCCAGCAGAAGATGATGATGTGGATGATGCCGATCATGATGCTGATGTTCCTTTACAACATGCCATCCGCACTGGTGCTCTATTGGACCGCAAACCAGGTGATGATGATCATCCAGCTGATGTGGCAACATAGGGCAAAGAAGGCGTGAGAAGAAAAGGGGAATCCAGAATGCCTCAAGGCGTACTCATTACTTTATTATTCTGGATTCTATAAGGGAGTGCGATATGAATGGTGACAGTCATGGCTTGCTGATAACCGTCATTATAGAATTTGCCATGCTGTCCTATTTACTGGGGGCGATTCCGAACGGGTTTCTGATCGCGAAGGCAAAAGGAATTGATATTCGCAAGGTCGGCAGCGGAAATATCGGCGCCACCAATGTGTATCGCTCAGTGAGCAAGTCCCTTGGCCTTCTGACCTTTGCGTTGGACGCGTTGAAGGGGGCTATTCCCGCCTTGTTGTTTCCGATTTGGGTGGCGCGGTGTGTGCCAGCGTCGGCCTTGCCCTTCTGGGCGCCGCTTTTATTTGGCGGTCTGGCGATTGCCGGTCATACCTGGCCGGTTTATCTCAAATTCAAAGGCGGAAAAGGCGTGGCCACAAGCGCAGGCGCCCTGATTGGTATTGCGCCGGCCGCCATGGGGATCGGAGTGCTGTGTTGGCTTATCGCCCTGGTGACAACCCGCTTTATGTCCGTGGCCTCCGTCGTGGCGGCGGTGACTGTGCCAGCCGTCGGCTGGTGGCGCTATCGGGAGCAGGGACTGGCGTTGCCCATCGCCCTGACGGCGCTTGGCGCATTGATTATCTGGCGGCATAAAGGTAATATCCAGAGATTGATGAACGGGACGGAGAGCCGGTTTGAGTTTAAGAAGAAGTCAGAATCCAGAAGTCAGAATCCAGGAGATCGGGATTAAGCTGGATGAATAAAAGAATCAGCATCATTGGGGATGGAGGCTGGGGGACGGCGCTCGGCCTGACGCTATTGCTGAAAGGCCATGCGGTCAGGATATGGGGTCCCTTCCCGGACTACATCGACCACGTCCGCGCCGCCGGAGAGAACAAGGATTATCTTCCCGGTGTACGCCTGCCGCCCGGATTGGAATGGACGGCTGACCGTGCCCATGCCGTTGACAAGGCCGATGTGGTGGTGCTGGCGATGCCCACGAAATATTTCCGCGCCGTGCTGACCTCGTTTGCGGGGTTGATACCCTCTACGGCGCAGGTGATCAGCGTGGCCAAGGGATTGGATGGCGCGGATAACCGCCGCATGACCGAAGTATCGGAGGCCATTCTCAAGTCCGGTCCGGTGGCCGCTCTATCGGGTCCCAGTTTTGCCTCCGGGGTGGCAGTGGGCGCCCCGACCGCAGTGGTTATTGCCTGCCGTGACCAGGCCATGGCGGCTTCATTGCAGGTTGTGTTCAACAGCCCGAAATTCCGGGTGTACACGTCCGATGACGTGATTGGCGTGGAACTGGGCGGCACCTTGAAGAATGTGATCGCCGTGGGTGTCGGGGTGTGTGATGGCATGGGGTTGGGTCACAATGCCCGTGCGGCGCTGATCACCCGCGGGCTGGCCGAGATCACCCGTGTCGGTGTGGCGATGGGCGCCCGTGCGGAGACGTTCGCCGGATTGAGCGGAATGGGGGATCTGGTATTGACCTGTACCAGCCGGTTGAGTCGTAATTATTCTGTGGGGGAACGGATGGGACGCGGGGAAAAAATCGGGGATATCCTGGCCGGTATGAAGCAGGTGGCGGAAGGCGTGGAGAACTCCGCCACCGCCTGTTCACTGGCCCGTCATCTTGGTGTTCCCGCTCCCATTGCCGGGGAAGTTCATGCCATGGTGTTTGCGGGAAAGACTCCGCAAGCCGCCGTCGACTCTCTTCTCGGGCGCGACCCGAAACCGGAACGGGGTTGATAAGTTGGGTTGATCAGGGGATAATAGGCTCCATGTTGAATGGAAGTTCATTGCGATGGATTGGCCTGTGCGTCTTGGCGACGTCGTTCCTGTGCCCCGCCGTCGAGACGATGGTCACGCTGCCCGCCCCGCCAACCTTTGACCGTTACGTCATCATTGTGGATCGAAAGCCCTTTGGCGTGGAATCCCTTCCCCCTCCGCCAGTCGAACTTCCCAAGATTCCGCCAGAACAGTCGTTTACCTCAAAATACAAGATGGTGGCCGTAACCCGTGATGATAATGGCGTGCTTCAGGTCGGGTTGGTGGACATCAAAACCAAGCAGAGCGTCATGCTGGGGATTGGCGATAGTGTGGAGGGAGTAGAAGTGGTTGAGGCGGACTATATAAAAGAACGGGCACGGTTACGGCGGGATCCCGAGGATTATTGGGTTTCCATGGCCGGCGGCTCAAACTCTTTTGAGGTAGTCGGGAAAGAATTGCCGGTTCAAACCCAAGTGGTTGTGACCCAGGCGGAGCCCTCAGCGATGACAACTCGAAAAGCGCCGCAACGGTCTTCCTATGCCGCCCGCCGGGAAGCCCGTTTTCGCAAGGAACTGCAACAACTTCAGGCGGCGGAGGCCCTTATGGCTCGGGACTCCAAGAAAACGGAAGTGACGTCAGTAGCCTCGGTGCGAGCCGGTCGGGCCAAGCCTGATGCCGAGGCCAAGGAGCAACAACTCAGCGCAACCGGCAAGGCGCTATTACGCTTGCTGAACACCTCCGATGAGTCCGATATGACGGCTGAGGAAATCAATACGCTCCTTCAGGATTACCAGAAGGAATTGATTCGCAGCGGACAAACACCTCTGCCCATTCCGCTTACCCCCGAAACCGACCAGCAGTTGGTGAACGAGGGCTTCCTGCCTCCGGCAGGAGACTAAACTAGGACAATAAAATGATAAAACAACAACCATTTGATCGAAAGAAACACGTTTACAGGAACGACGCTTTCGTTGAACTTGTGAAGGATGCAGTCCGCTTTTTCAACGGAACGCCTGTGCTCGCTCTACCACCACCTGAGAGCTTCCTGGGAACTGGAGTCTATGCGTTATACTACACTGGCAAGAGCCCGCTTTATGCGAAATACGGAGAAATAAACAGGTTGGCATACAGAACAGCGATTTACGTTGGCAAAGCCGTACCGACAGGCTGGCGACAATCGCGGGCATCTGACAACCCATTGGATCAGTCAAGAGAACTCTGCAATCGATTGCGAGAACACAGCCGAAGTATCAGGGCCAGTTCCTGCTTATCCCTCAAAGACTTCATGTGCCGCTTCATTATTTTTGAAGACGCCGGTTCTGATATGATTGGGACAATCGAAGCCGCTCTAATCAAACTGCATACGCCATTGTGGAATTCCGCAGTGGACGGGTTTGGGAATCATGACCCCGGACGCGGCCGGTATGAACAAGCGAGATCTGATTGGGATGTGCTCCATCCCGGAAGACCATGGGCATTAAAATGCAATGGCACTCCAAGAAAGCGAGCGGCCATTCTTTCGGACATCAAAACCCACTTAAGCAAATTTTTGGTGACGCAGTGAAGTCCATAGAATTATTTTCGGGGGCAGGCGGATTAGCGAAGGGCCTCGAACTTGCCGGTTTCCAGCACAGTGCGTTTGTGGAATTCAATAAGGACGCATGCGCTTCCTTGCGGTGGAATTTCAACCCCGCCAAAGTGTTTGAAGGAGACATTCGCGATTTTGATTTTAACCTGCTTTCAGGCATTGATGTTGTCGCTGGCGGTCCACCATGCCAGCCGTTTTCCTTAGGAGGGAAACACGGCGCAAACAATGATAACCGCGACATGTTTCCATATGCAATCCGAGCGATTGAATCCCTCATGCCAAAAGCATTTGTCTTTGAGAACGTTAAAGGGTTGCTGAGGGATACATTCTCGGAATATTTTCGGTACATCATTCTTCGTTTGACCTTTCCTGACGCGTATACCACTTTGAAAGACACATGGCGTGAACATCTCGCATCCTTGCAGAGCATAAATTACGACCGTTATGACGGAATCAAGTACCGTGTGAAAAAAACCTTAGTAAACGCTGCAAATTACGGAGTTCCACAGTGCCGGGAGCGTGTCGTTATTGTCGGTATTCGTTCGGATATTGATGCCATGTGGGAATTCCCCGAGGCTACGCATAGCGAAGAGAGACTATTATGGGACAAATTCGTCACTGGATCGTATTGGGATACCCACAAAATTCAGAAGGCTCACCGTGAACTGTGCCCAGCAACTTTATTGCCAAGGATAAATGACTTGCGCAACATATTCGGATTCTTCCAGCCGGAACTAAAACCATGGTGCACCGTTCGTGACGCGCTAAAGGATGTTCCAGATCCGAGAACCAAACATCAAATTCCAGACCATATTTTCCGTGATGGCGCTCGAACATATGCGGGGCACACAGGGAGCGATCTGGACTCGCCCGCCAAAACAGTCAAGGCTGGAGGACACGGCGTTCCTGGTGGCGAGAATATGATCAGGTTTCGCGACGGTTCTGTGCGCTATTTTACCGTTTACGAGGCGAAATTAATTCAGACTTTCCCAAAAACGTTCGTGATAACTGGTACATGGGGCGAAGCCTTGCGCCAGATAGGGAATGCCGTGCCTGTGGCATTAGGGAAACAAATCGGCGATGCATTGTTTCGGAAAATACGGGCTGAAGTCACGCAGATGAATTGGCCTCAACTCCAAACTGCGCAGGTCCCGTGCGCTCATGAACAGGCAACACCCTATCGTGTGCGCGGGTCGACAGCCCCGAAGAAAACAAATCGCAAAACTGCCAAAATAAAAGCAAAACAACGGCAGCAACATGCGCAACTTGCTCGCAAACAGTCAAGTTGACGGAGAGCGTGACCGTTATAACGAATCAGGTCGTCAGGAGTTGATATTCGGGATGACAATGGAGAATTCCTTGATTCGCAAAACACTCGACCTGGCCCAATGGCCGGATTGCGCCTGCGGATTTCCCTCCCATCCGATTCATCTGAAGAGTGCGCTGCGGCGGGTGACCATGGGAATGGGCGCCGATATGAAAAACGCGATCGCCATCGGTTATGGGAGCCATGTGGTGCTTTCTCCCCATGCGGGTGCTCTCGACGCCTTGGAGG
>Ga0194060_10000039_pt1 | contig 86384 bp, 87 predicted proteins | sample SepL225m_MetaG_FD_163427 | JGI IMG/M metagenome (GOLD analysis project Ga0194060, IMG submission 163427) | Anoxic zone freshwater microbial communities from boreal shield lake in IISD Experimental Lakes Area, Ontario, Canada - Sep2016-L222-5m | ecosystem: Environmental > Aquatic > Freshwater >... | reverse complement strand
GAGAGCGCTCGATTTCAAGAATCTGCAACTAATTTTATTGGCGGACACAGCGTTAAAGATATTGAGGCCATCGCTCAAGAGATTTATGATGAGTTTGTCTCGCCTGCAATCTGGCAGGGCACAATCGATATCGCGCAAAGACATCTTCTTAACGGCGAAGAGGTTTGGTTAGTTACCGCCGCACCAGAAGACATGGCCGTATTGATTGCAAACCGCTTAGGCTTTACAGGAGCGCTAGGCAGTAGAGCTGAAATTAAAGATGGTGCTTACACCGGAGCGATGTCTGGCGCCCTCTTGCATGGAAAAGAGAAAGCGATCGCGGTACAGGATTTAGCTAAGCGAACCGGATTAAATCTCGAAGATTGCTATGCCTACTCTGATAGCAATAATGACTTACCTCTTTTGCAATCCGTGGGGCATCCCTGTGCAATTAATCCTGACCCAATTTTGGGGCTTCGCGCAATGGCCGAAGGTTGGCCAATTCACGATTTCCGCAGGGCTAGATTTATTGGACGCGCCGTCTCGCCAGTGGTCGTGCGCCTTGCGGCCCTAGGAACATGGCTGACTCCACGGCGAAAGCGGAATTGATTACGCAATAAAGGTTAAAGCCCAGTAATGTTAGCAAGTTATGGAAATGCGCTCATTCTCCGACTACTTACGTAGTATCGATGATGCTGCCTTTTTAAATCTATTTAGTGCGCGCCCCGATCTTGTTACCCCAGTTCCGCCCGATATTGCATCACTTGCAGTGCGTGCATGTTCTGCGCCAAGTCTTGCGCGTGCAATAGATTCGCTCAATCAATGGCATTTCCAAGTTTTAGAAGCGGCCGGCGCGCTCAACGAACCTTTCTCATTAAAATCTCTCGTCGCTCTTACCGATAAAGCCGCCGCTGCAGCGTTGACACATTTGATTTCAATCGGCCTTGTCTACCCATCCGATGATGGGCTAAGACTTCCAACTCAACTGCGTGAGGTCATTGGCAACGATCCGGCCGGTCTTGGTCCGGCGTCAATCGCAAAACTTAAGCTCAGCGATTTAGATCTGGCCCCTGCTGACTCCAAGAAAGTATTGGAGCGCCTAACTTGGGGGCCACCGCGCGGAAGTGTTGGAGATATTAAAAACCCAGGTCCAGGAGTTGCTTGGCTTTTGGAGCACAAATTCTTAGTACCGCTAGATCAGCGGACCGTTATCTTGCCGCGCGAAGTTGGAATTTATCTGCGTGGAGGAAAAATACATAAGGAAAGATTAGTAACGGCGCCTCTTCTAACTGGTGCACAACGCGATGAGCGCCAAGTCAACCTTGCCGCTATTGCAAATATTTCAACGGCCCTTCGTTGGGTTGAAGAGCTGTTGAATTTCTGGGCCGAAGAGCCTGCCGATTCGCTGCGTGCGGGTGGTTTAGGAGTGCGAGATTTAAAGATTATCTCGACACACTTAGGTGTCGATGAGGCATGTGCTGCATTTATTACCGAACTGGCGTTTCTAACCTCGCTTATAAGCATCGATGCCAATGATCGTATTATGCCAAGTAATAAATTCGATATTTGGTTGATGCAATCGCCGGCGGCTCGTTGGCAAGTAATTGCCTCAGCATGGTTAATTACTTCACGTGTTAGTGGTTTAGTCGGACGTGCTGAAGCGAAAAACGTTGCGGCTTTAGGGCCTGAGCTCGACCGTGTAAATGCTGGAAGAGTTCGTGCACTCACTCTCTCAATTCTTAGCGACAATAAATTATTGGCCCCTGATGCAAAGAGTTTTAATACTTTACTGGCTTGGAGAGCTCCAGTTCGACGCAACTCCTCCCTTCAAGAGGAGTTGGCAACTTGGAGTTTGCGTGAAGCTGAATGGCTAGGAATAACCGGCCAAGGTGCGATTTCTAAATATGGAGAGATTTTTCTAAGTGGCCAGGATCTTGAATTAATAAACGATGATTTACCGAAAACAGTAGATCACATCCTGATTCAGAGCGATAACACCGCGATCGCACCTGGCCCTCTCGAGCATGAAATCTCTCAGCAGTTAGCAATTATGGCCGAAATCGAAAGTCGTGGCGGTGCAACTGTCTATCGTTTTAGTGAAGCAACCATTCGTCGAGCGTTAGATCACGGTAAGACTGGAGAGGAAATTAAGGCCTTCCTTATTAAAACCTCTAAAACGCCAATGCCCCAACCGCTTGAGTATCTAATCGCCGATGTTGCTAAGAAGCATGGAAAATTGCGTGTAGGTAACATATCTTCTTTCATTCGATGTGAAGATACCGCCCTCATTGCACAAATAATGGGTGATAAGAAATTGGATGTCCTATCACTTCGAAGAATCGCACCTGAAGTAGTTGTGTGTGATCATGATGCCGCCGATGTTATGCGCGTTTTAAGAGAGTCCGGTTACTTGCCAGCTGCAGAATCATCAAATGGTGTGATGTTGATGGGCGCCCGTGCGAACCGAGCACTTACAAGACCACGTCCGCCACGCATCATTGGTGAAATTGAGATTCCAAGTCAGGAGTTATTGGAAGGTGCAATTCGCGCCATACGTACCGGTGAAAAATCTAGTCACAAGCAAATACGTTTGCGGCAAGTAGCAAATGAGGCGCTCGGCGCCCTACCGCGAAGCACTGCAAATGAAACAATGGATCTTGTAAATAGATTTATCCTGGAAGAGAAATCGCTCTCCATTGGATATGCCGATAACAACGGCTCAGTGACTCATAGAATTATCGATCCACTTCGTGTCAGCGCAGGCTCACTCATTGCGCGAGACCATGCCACAGGTGAGGTTCAATCCTTTCGAATTCCACGCATCACCGGCGTAGCGCCGTTATAGGATTACACCATGTTGTCAGCGCTAGAAAAACTCGTACGCTCAGAGTCACCAACTGAGGATCTAGCTGCCTGCCGCGAAGTTATGGATTGTGCCAATGCAATCGCAGAAGAGGTTCTTGGAAAATCTGCGCAAATCAGAGAAGTAAATGGCCGTCCGGTTTTTTGGTTGGGAGCTGCTCAACCAGAAATAGTTGTGCTTGCGCATTTAGATACCGTTTGGCCTAAAGGCTCTTTCCAACCTATCTGGAGCATCAAAGATAATTGCGCATCCGGTCCTGGGGTCTTCGATATGAAAGCTGGATTCATACAAGCGCTCTATGCGATGAATGGAATTGAGGGGTCGGTAGCGTTAGTTGCAACTAGTGATGAAGAAACCGGCAGTGCAACAAGTAGGGATTTCATTAAAGAGATCTCGGCAAAGGCTAAGGCGGTCTTGGTTCTAGAGGCCTCACTTGGCGGAAAAGTGAAAACTGGTCGCAAAGGCACTGCTATGTATCAAATTTCAGTACATGGCAAGGCATCACATGCAGGTCTAGAACCTGAAAAAGGTATTAATGCAACGGTTGAAATTGCTCACGCAATTTTGGCAGTCTCTGCTCTTGAAAACCTTGAGCTTGGTACAACCGTAGTTCCCACCATGCTGCGCTCGGGTAATACAACGAACACAGTTCCTGATTTAGCAGTTTTAGACATCGACGTTCGTTCTTTCTCTACAGCCGAACTAACTCGTATAGATGCAGCAATCCGAAATTTGATGCCCGTTAACTCAGCAACTCGATATGAGATAACCGGGGGATTAAATCGACCTCCTCTTGAAACGACATCTACAATGGCTTTGTACGAGCGCGCAGAAAAAGTTGCACGTAGTTTAGGAATGCCACAGTTAGGCCATGCGTCGGTAGGTGGTGCAAGTGATGGAAACTTTGCTGCAGCTGCAGGCGCTCAAGTACTAGATGGCTTAGGCGCCATTGGCGATGGCGCTCACGCTGGGCACGAGTGGGTCGATATAACAACCCTTGATGGCCGAAGCGCACTATTACATGCATTAATTAAGGATTTACTTAATGACTGATGGTCCACTAATCGTCCAAAGCGATAAGACGCTACTTCTGGATATTGATCACCCACTTTCAACTGAATGTCGCAGAGCAATAGCTCCATTTGCCGAGCTCGAACGTTCACCCGAGCACATTCATACTTACCGTCTAACTCCACTCGGTTTATGGAATGCACGTGCAGCAGGCCACGATGCCGAACAGGTTATTGACACCTTGATTAAGTATTCACGGTATGCCGTTCCTCATTCAATTTTGATTGATGTCGCCGAAACCATGTCTCGCTATGGGCGATTGCGTTTAGAGGCCGATCCAGTTCATGGATTGATTCTTGTTACAACCGACACTGCAGTTTTAGAAGAGGTAATTCGTGCCCGCAAAATCGCTCCATTGCTTGGCGCGCGCATCGATGCTGAAACAATCGCTGTACTTCCAAGTCAGCGGGGGCAGATCAAGCAGTCACTCCTTCGCTTAGGTTGGCCTGCCGAAGACTTTGCTGGCTACGTTGATGGCCAAGCCCATGCAATTGAGTTAGTTCAAAAAGATTGGAAGATCCGTCCTTATCAAGAGCTTGCCGCCGAAGGCTTTTGGCACGGCGGTTCTGGGGTTGTTGTCCTTCCTTGTGGGGCTGGAAAAACTATTGTGGGTGCAGCTGCAATGGCCCATGCCAAAGCTACGACGTTGATTCTTGTTACAAATACCATCGCAGCCCGACAATGGCGCGAAGAGTTATTAAAACGCACAACACTTAATGAAGATGAAATCGGTGAGTATTCAGGGGCGAAGAAAGAGATCCGTCCTGTAACAATTGCTACATATCAAGTTATGACGAAGAAAAAGAATGGCGTCTATGCGCACTTAGATCTCTTTGATACACATGACTGGGGATTGATCATTTACGACGAAGTTCACTTACTGCCAGCGCCAATTTTTCGTTTTACTGCCGATATTCAATCGCGCCGTAGATTAGGGCTGACGGCGACTTTAGTACGAGAAGATGGCATGGAGGGTGAGGTTTTTTCACTAATTGGCCCTAAGCGCTACGACGTGCCTTGGAAAGAGATTGAGTCGCAAGGCTATATAGCACCGGCCGAATGCATTGAAGTTCGCGTTAATTTAACCGAAAGCGAACGTTTGTTATATGCAACGTCAGAGACTGAAAACCGTTATCGCGCATGTGCAACGACTGCCACCAAGAGAGATGTTGTTGAAGCTCTCGTTGAAAAACATGCCGGAGAGCAGATTTTAGTAATTGGTCAATATATCGATCAGTTAGATGACCTCTCTGAGACTCTTGGTGTTCCATTGATCAAGGGTGACACCCCAATAAAGGAGCGCGAAGTTCTCTTTAATAAGTTCAGGACTGGCGAAATTACCTGCTTAGTTGTTTCAAAGGTAGCTAATTTTTCCATTGACTTACCCGATGCAACTATCGCAATTCAAGTATCGGGCGCCTTCGGTAGCAGGCAAGAAGAGGCGCAACGTCTGGGCCGAATTCTGCGCCCAAAATCCGACGGGCGAGGTGCAAAGTTTTACTCAGTGATTTCTAGAGACACTATTGATCAAGACTACGCACAAAATCGCCAACGCTTCTTAGCTGAGCAGGGTTACTCTTATAAAATTATTGACGCTGACGATGTTTTTCAAGGCAAGCTTTAAACCTTTCTGGATTCACTCGCCAAAAATCATGATGCTCCCCATTTATTTGTATAACTGGTATCTGTTCACCATAGAGCTTTTCTAACTTCTCATCTCCATCGACATAGATCTTCTCAATTGTGAAATCTAACTCTGGTTGCATTGACTCCAACAGCTCTATCGCGACTTCACACAAATGACAACCATGGCGGGTAAATACAGTCACATTACAGGTGCTAACCCTGTCAATATCCTTAGAGAACGCGCTATCTGCACTATCGACCATGGTTGAATCATCTCACCTTGGTAGTGTTTGCGCTTATGCGGGGCAATCAGATTCGACGTTTACGAGTGGTAGTCATTGCCACTGCCCTCGTTGCCTCTCTATTGAATGCGCCAACTGCCCAGGCGCTATTTCTTGAGGTCCCGGCCACGCAATGGGGACATATTTACGCCGGTAAGAATCCAGTTACGACAACGACTCCTCGCGCGAAATTTGCAATGGGAACTGCGAAATCTAAATTTAATGTTACCTATAACAACTTCCCTGAGTGGGCGAAAAAAGAGGTACAGGCAGCAGTAGATGTCTGGTCAACACATTTTGCATCAACTGTGACGATTAATGTAGATGCCTCATGGGGGCGATCGAGCTCGTGGGGCATTCTAGGTAGCGCCCGTCCCGGAAATTTCTTCTCATCTTTTGCAGGAGCTCCTGATCAATCACTTTGGTATGCATCGGCACTTGCAAATGCCCTCGCAGGAAAAGACCTAGATAGATCGAACCCAGAGATTGTTATTCAAGTCAACTCTAATGGTGGGTGGAATTCGCGTGGTGATGGTCTTCCACTTTCGAGTGAATTCGACCTTGAATCGGTTTTCTTACATGAAATCGCTCATGGATTAGGTTTTATGTCTAACGATGCTTACGACACAAACTTAGGGTTAGCTAGTCTTGATCAACCAACGCCATTTGATGCATATGCGCAAACGATTAATGGAAGTCGCTTAGCTGATCTTCCAACTCCCTCTGCCCAACTAGCCATTGCTCTTACATCAAGCCTTGTCTGGTCTGGCGAAAATGGAATTGCCGCAAACAATGGGGTTAAGCCCAAGCTGTACACGCCTGCTAACTATGAGCCCGGTTCTTCTACTAGCCATTTAGATGAGGAGACGTTTTCAAAATCAAGTCTTGATTCAGTGATGACTCCAAATTTAGATCCCGGCGAGATTTTTAAAGACCCTGGTCCCCTGTTACTCGCGATGTTAGAAGATATGCGCATTAAACCTCCAGCTGGTGTGGCAACGGGGCTACCTGAGGTGCCTCGCAATGTTCAAGCCTTCACAGCTGATGCATCGGCGCTGATCTCATTCGATCCACCGGTAAATCTACGAACTTCACAAATTACTGAGTACATCATCAAGAATTTGAAGACCGGTGTTGAAAAATCCGCGATTTCAAGCCCGGTGGTCGTCGGTGGACTCAAAAATGGCATTGCCTATACATTCTCAGTCATAGCGAAAAATCTTCTTGGGCAGTCACCTGCAGCGGTAACTAAAGCTATTACCCCACAGGCCGGTTGGAAGAGTTCTGTTTTAGATAGCACCGCAGACGGTAAATCCATAGCGAGTGCGGTCTTTAACGGAAAACCTGCAATTGCTTATACCGATACCAAAAGTGGTGATTTAAAATTAGCCACATTTGATGGCAAAGTTTGGAAGAAGACGACTGTTGACGGTTCTGGTGGAAGTGGTGGTCGTACATCTAATCCAATCAATAGCCAAGTTTCCTTATGTGTAAATGGCAGCGGAACAAAACAGACGCTTCATATTTTCTATAGCGATACTACCGAAAAAGATTTACGCTATGCCGCTTACAATGGGAAGAGTTTTGCCTTCGAAGTTATCGATGGCGACGCAGCCTCAGTCAATAGCTATGACAACCCAAATCGTGTTCGAACTTCAAGTGATGTAAGTGTTTCAAATGCGTGCATAGCATCATCAGGAGTCGTGCAAGTCTTCTACCGCGATGAGAGTCAGGGAATTCTTCTGGGGGCAGTTAAGGTTAAATCTGAGCCTTGGGTCTATGAATTAGTTGATGGTGATCGCCTAACCGATGGTCGTTCAACAGGGGACGTGGCCTTCCATTTGAAGGCGGTATTTGATGGCAAAAAGAGTTACGTAATCTATGACTCGGTTGTGAGCTCAAATCAACGGCATGAAATCACTGCCGGAGCCGTAAGGGTTGCAACACGTAGCGGAATAGATGCAACGGCTTGGAGCTACCAAACTCTAGATATTTCAACTGATGAGGCTTCGGTTTTTGGTTATGACGTCGCAATTGCAAAGGAAAATGGCGACATTCTTATTGCATGGCTTGCAACTTCAGCTGCATCATTTCCAAAGCCAGACCAGGTGCGGTGGGCGATGTTGAGTAACCCTAGAGTAGTTTCAAAAATTACAACGGAAAACTTCGGTACTCCTGGTCCATACCTAGCAATCGATGGGAAAACTATCGCCTTCAACTGCCAGGATCGATTGTGCGCCTTGGATACAACCAAAATAGATGCCGGTCAAAGCGCGATTCGCCTTGTTCGAAGCGCTCAAAGCGCCGAACCTACGCAAAGTGCATGGATCACTCTGAATAAAGTTAAGTACCTACTTGCAACTGTTAATGCAAAGTTGGCGCTTCTAAAGCCTTAGTTAAGCAAGTGAATAGATTGAATATGAATCGCTGTTTGCTGTCATGCAAAGAAGCCCTAACTCTTTTGAACTAGTCAGCTCGATAACTTCGCGCTGATCATTGGGAGCATTGAAAGCGGCTGTGATCAACCCTTTTGAGTTGAAAGATAAGAGAAGTGGTTGGGGTTTTTTAGGAGCCCAGTTAGTTAACTGGGGAATTGGCGCAATCGATTCGAAAATTGCATAGGTTGATCCCGCGGTTTTTGCTGGCCCATTAGATGCAAACTTATAGCTCCACGTCGGTACATAAGTACTAGAAAACTTTGTAATTGCACTCTCTATTTTTTTACCTGTCACTACAGTTCCACCAAGCAGAAAGGTTGACGTTGCAGTGTTCCAGTTTCGCTGTGCCTTCACCGCAGAGCTTCGAACAACTTGAGTGATTGTTCCTTTGTTAGAAATCTTTACAATAACTCCATCAATAACTCCAACTAGTTCCTTTCCACCTAAAGTTTCAGAACTGGCACCGGTAACAGTTAGGCCCCCATCACTGTGGCGAACAACTGCATCGAGTGTGGTTGAAGAGGCGCCGACGAGAATGGGTTTAGAGAACTCCCCAGCAGGATTTGCTCCGATAACAAAGCCTTGGCTTCCCTTTGTTGATTGAGTTATACCCACAAGCGAAAGACCGTTTTCGTCGACTGCGATATCAGTAATTAGAACAGGTGTTGCTTGCTGGACTGTATACAGTATTGGGGTAGATGTTCCGTTTGGAATTTTCCATAGTGCGATTACATTCAAATCTGTATTTGTTATTTCTGGTACGTCAGCTACGTTATCTGGATTTAGCGAAGTAGTTGATGGCACGGCTGAATTATTCGCTTGCGCAAGGGATGTCGCACCAGCAATCCATATATTTCCACCGCTATCAACAGCCCCTGCCGTTGCTATTGATGAAGAGTTTGGAGCCAGTTCGACTCGCCAGAGCTCCTGCCCATTTGAATCTAACGCTCGCGCAAATGATCTATCGGAATCTGTCCCAAAAAGGATAATTGTCTTAGCACCTGCGATGAATCCCGCGGTTCCATCTGACTTGCTAAATGTTGTCACTAATTTAAGCGGTTTGACCGAAATCTTCGGTTGTGCTGCATTTCCAACCGCAACGGTAAGTATTGATGAGATTAAAACAAGAGTAAGAAAGCGTTTCACGCTAATTCCTGGGAGCGATCGCGCGCTGCCTGCATTGCGGTAGCAACCAATGTAGATATGTGATTGCCATCAAATGAGGCCAGTGCCGCAGCAGTGGTTCCATTTGGACTAGTGACATTTTCGCGCAGAGTAGTCGCAGATTTTCCCGACTCCTCAAGTAGTTTGGCCGCTCCAATCATCGTCTGCACCGTAAGCTGCGTCGCAACTTCATGAGACAGACCGAGTTTTACTGCGCCTTCAACCATCGCTTCCACAAATCTAAAGAAGTAGGCCGGCCCAGATCCACTTGTAGCCGTGACCGCATCCTGTAAATCCTCTGGTACTTCAACAACTTTTCCAGTTGCAGCAAGAAAACCAGTCACGAATGCCGATTGCTCGGCGGTGACGTTATCTCCTAAAGATATTGCCGCCATGCCAGCGCCAACGAGTGTGGCGGTGTTTGGCATTACTCGCACGACGGGATTACCTGTTCCAAGTGCTTGGGTGATGAAGGAGATTTTTTTTCCCGCGGCAAAGGTAATAATGAGGGCACGTGGATTAATGGAGTCCTTAACCTCGGCAAGTACGCTGGCCATGTCCTGGGGCTTGACTACAAGCAATAGCGCCTCTGAACTGGCCACATTACTTTCAATCTCTGCAACCGTGACTGCATATCGATTCACAAGTTCATCAGCGCGATTTTTTCGCTTTTCAGAGATTGTTATCAACTCTGGTGCCACGCCATATGAAATTAGCGCTGCGATAAGTGCTTCGCCCATAATTCCGGCGCCGATTACACCAACTGGTAGCGACTTACTCATTGTGCAAGCCTACCCGTTAAGCGTGTAGGCTCTGCGTCTATGTCCGAAGTGAAGCCAGGTTTTGCGCGTGATTGGGTTGAGTTCTCTGACCCAAGCGATCCCGAGGAAATCTTTAAGTGTGATCTGACTTGGTTGACCTCTTACTGGACGTGTATTTACGGCGATGGCTGCCAAGGTGTATTTAAGAGCCAACCTAATGCCGGATGTTGCACCGAAGGTGCGATGTACACCGATGAAGACGATGAGGCCCGCACTGATAAGGCCGCGGCATATTTAACACCAGAGATGTGGCAGTTTTATTCAGAGGCCCGACCAAAGAAGCCTGGCGCCAAACTTCGCATCTCCGAAAAAGATGAAGATGGAGATCGTAAAACACGTCGTGTCGAAGATGGCTGCATATTTTTAAATCGTAAAGGTTATCAAGCCGATGGCTTTACCGGATCATTTGGTTGCGTACTCCACCACTTAGCAGTCAAAGAGAATAAACACTTTGTTGATACCAAGCCAGATGTTTGTTGGCAACTACCACTTCGCCGTAGCTTTGAAACTCGCGAAGTTGGCGAGCGCGAATACTCCATCACTGTGATCGGTGAGTACGAACGTCTTGCATGGGGCGATGGCGGAGATGATTTCGATTGGTACTGCACAAGCAATACCGATGCACATGTTGGCAAAGAGCCGGTTTATATCTCAAATAAATATGAGCTTCAAAAACTTATGGGCGACGTTCCATATGCCGAGCTTGCACGTCTATGTGATCAGCGAATGGCAGGTATTCGTGATGCTCAAGCTCGCTCACTCCCACTCTTTGTCATTCAACACCCAGCAACACTGGCTGCGGCTAAGAAATAGTCAGCCCTATCTCCTAGGCTCTACCTATGGCCAAAGTCGAAAAGGATCCCTTCCGCTGCACAGAGTGCGGATGGACATCGCAAAAATGGGTCGGGCGCTGTGGCGAGTGCCAAGCATGGGGATGTGTTGAAGAGATTGCCGCCCCGAAAAAACTCTCTCTCGTTGCCGGTCACGTAACAAACAAAGCAACTCCAATTGGCGATGTCGATCTATCTGCCGCCCATGCGCGCCCTACAGGTGTCTCTGAACTCGATCGCGTTCTAGGTGGTGGGTTAGTTCCAGGGGCTGCAATCTTGTTAGCGGGCGAACCTGGAGTTGGTAAATCAACACTTCTACTCTCTGTCGCCGCGCAATCTGCCGCTAAAGGCTTGACCGCTCTCTACATCAGTGGCGAAGAGTCTGCTTCGCAAGTTCGTTTACGGGCCGAGCGCATTAGCGCTATTGACCCACTTTTACTTCTTGCATCTGAAACCGATCTTGGTGCCGTGATTGCTCATATCGATGCAGTTAAGCCGCAGTTAGTCATCATCGACTCTGTGCAAACGATTGGTAGCTCCACTGCCGATGGCTCCCCCGGTGGTGTGACTCAAGTTCGTGAAGTTGCAGGCGCTCTAATCCGTATCTGCAAAGATCGTGACATTACTTTATTACTAGTTGGTCACGTTACTAAAGATGGCTCAATTGCAGGTCCGCGCCTACTCGAACACATCGTCGATGTCGTATTACAGTTCGAAGGCGAGCGCCACTCCCGACTGCGTTTAATCCGTGCAATAAAGAATCGTTTTGGAGCATCCGATGAAGTTGGTTGTTTTGATTTAAGTGATGTCGGAATCGAATCGGTACTAGATCCCACTGGTCTATTTACATCTCGTCACGCCGAACCTGTTCCAGGTACCTGCGTCACAGTGACACTGGAAGGTCGGCGCCCATTACTTGCAGAGATTCAAGCCCTAGTTAGCCAAGGTCGTGAGAATGATTTTGGTAATGCCCGCCGCGTTGTATCGGGCTTGGACTCTGCTCGCACTTCGATGACGTTGGCCGTTCTTGAACTTCGCGCTGGCATCCGAGTTGGTGGGCGGGATGTATATGCCGCGACGGTCGGTGGAATGAAGATGTCTGAACCCGCCGCCGATTTAGCTCTGGCATTGGCCGTTGCTTCGGCAGCTAAGGGTCTAGCCCTGCCATCTGATCTGGTTGCAATTGGTGAAGTTGGTTTAGCTGGTGAGATTCGCAAAGTCAGTGGGGTTAATCGCCGTCTTCAAGAGGCCTACCGTTTAGGTTTTAAACGTGCACTAGTTCCAACCGGGTCAGAGACCACAATCGTTGGCATGGAGATCGTCGAAGTCTCACGTCTTGATCAAGCACTCTCTCGGGTAAAAATTACTGGCGAATGAATCCGCTAGAAAAGCCGATAGTTAATTGGTTTAAGAAACACAAACGAGATTTACCATGGCGCAATACAACGCCTTGGGGAGTCATGGTCAGCGAATACATGTTGCAACAGACGCCGGTCCATCGCGTTCTGCCTAAGTGGATTGAGTGGATGGATCGCTGGCCAACTCCAAAGGATTTAGCTGCAGCCTCCCCTGCCCAAGTTATTACAGCGTGGGGCCGACTTGGCTATCCACGTCGGGCACTTCGCTTGCATGGCGCCGCTCAAATCATCGCAGAAGATTTCAATAATGAAGTTCCAAATGATGAGCTTATACTGCAACAACTACCCGGCATTGGCGAATACACCGCAGCTGCAGTTGCTGCATTTGCCTTTGATCAACGAACTTTAGTTTTGGATGTAAATATCCGACGAGTTCTCACGCGCGTTATAGATGGTAATGAACATCCAAAGCCTGCGCCAAGTAGCCGTGAAAAAGCAGCACGTCTTACACTGGTGCCGCAAAAGAACGCACATATATGGGCCGCGGCAACAATGGAGCTTGGTGCAATTGTCTGCACATCCAAAAATCCACGGTGTGAACTCTGCCCCGTCATCGCTGAATGCAACTGGCGCATGAATGGTTATCCTAAAACAGAGTTAATTCGAAAATCTCAAGACTGGCATGGAACTGACCGTCAATGCCGTGGCACAATCGTGCAAGCTCTGCGTGAAAATGAATCGCTTACTGAAAATGCTATCAAAAAACTCTGGCCCGTGGAATCACAGGTTGAAAAGGCTTTAGTGACTTTACTTAAAGACCAGTTAATCCAATCGATCCCCCGCAGCCGCTATAGACTTCCACAATGATTCGTTATGCGATTAAAGAGGATGCGCCGCGAATTCTCCAGCTGATTAAGGATTTAGCCGAGTATGAAAAGGCCCCAGACGACGCTGTGGCAACTCTCGAGCAGATCGAGGACTCTCTTTTCTCTCCCAATCCACATGCCTTTTGTCATGTTGTAGAAGTTGATGGGACTGTAATTGGTATCTCTGTTTGGTTTCTCAATTATTCAACATGGCTCGGTAAACCCGGTATTTATCTTGAAGATCTCTACGTCGACCCCGCCCATCGCGGCAAAGGCTTCGGTTTATCTCTGCTCAAAGAACTCGCCCGTATATGCATCGAAAGAAAGTATGAACGATTGCAATGGTGGGTTCTCGACTGGAATGAACCTTCGATTGAGTTCTACAAATCCCTTGGTGCAGAAGCTATGGATGAATGGACTGTCTATCGCGTCAGCGCAGATGCATTAAAGAAGTTAGCCGCTAGCTCTTAATTACCCAATTTTACTTGCGCTAGTTCCGAATCCACCTTCGAGTGGATGCAATCTGCGCAAATGAGTGATTCTTCCCTTAATATGATCGGCCAATGCTTTGAATTCAAATTGCGATGGATGATTGAAAAGGACTGCATGATGCAAGTTGCCAATACGAAGCGAGGACATCCAATTTTCTTCAAAGGCTAGAGATGATTGGCTGCCGATGAGATTAAATTGCAAGCAGCCCTTCATACCCGCTTTAGCGGGGATTAAGAGTGTCTCAAAAATTTGTGAGATTGGAACAACCTCCACATTTGACCCATCCAGCGAGGACATCCGACCTCGAAGCGTCGTCCACGTAATAGTGATGTGGCTGTCATTGGCTGCGATTACACCATCGGCTCCGTGTGCTTGCATGGTCATATCGTAGAGTCTTGCCACCAAATATCAATTCACAAGCGATTCTCCGGCTTGTGCCCCACGCAAATCTGAGCGTGGCACCTACAATTTGGGCATCATTCGAGCAGATGGGGTCCCAGCAATGCGAACACGTTCATCCACATTCCTAGCAGCGTCAACTTTAGCGCTTTTTGCGATGCTGCTGAATATGAGCGCCCCTGGTGCTAACGCCAGCGCAACCTCAAGCAAGGCATCCTCTTCACACTCAAGCGGTTCTGATCATTCAAGTGACTCTGATTCCGATGAGTGCGGCGATGATTCCTCAGCTAGCCACGATTCTTCTGCATCAATAAAAAACTCATCAAAGAGCAACAGTCCAGTCAAGGACTCCTCTAACTATTCACACTCTGATGATGGCGATGATGATGACAACTGTATTGAAGTTGGCACTCCTGCAGAAATTGCCAAACGTGTACCAAAGACAATCGGTACTCCAATAATCTCTACTTGTACAACTGATGCGGCATTAACTTGGAGTGCCGTAGTTTCTCCAGGATATGCCGTTGTTACTAGTTACCGAGTTCGTTATTCATCTAACGGTGGATCTACTTGGACAACTTACCCAACTCAAACAGTTGCAACCTCTCTTACTCTAACCGGTTTGACTTCTGGGTTAACATATATCTTCCAAGTTGCCGCACAAAATGCAAATGGTTGGGGTTCCTGGTCTGCTTCAACATCCGGTTGCACATTAACTGCCGTTGTCGGAACTGTATTTTCTTACATAATTGATGGCTTTGCAAACGTTCCAACCTTGCCTGGTACCCCTGCCTGTCCAACAGTCGAACTGGCATTTCAAGATTCAACCGGACCACAAGGTGTCTCTCTTTGTAAATTAACACCTGGAGGCGGCACCTTTGTTAAAAACACATACACCTATGACTTTTATGTCGCGCTACCAGACCGCGGAACTGCATATACCTTTACCGTTACAGGTAGCAACATAAATCCAGTATCGCTTGGGGTTGCATCGGCGCTGGGTGCTGGTCATCCAACTTACTTTTCAACCGATTCAGTTTACTTCTCTCAATTTGTAGTCTATGGCTTCAAAATTACGACTGGATCAACGCTCACAATTACTATCAACTAATCCCTAACTGAGGTTAGTTGAAAAGCAGTATTGCCAGCCAACTCCCAATAATTATGAAGGGGCCGAAAGGAACTGTAGTTTTTGTTGAGGCATTTTTTGTGATCATTAATGCGCTTGCGTAGATTGCTACTCCCAAGCAGGCAAAGACGGCTGCCGCGATCAAGTGCGCTGGGGTAAATACCCCAAGTGCTAAAGCTGCGAGAAAGAATAGCTTTACGTCTCCGGCCCCAAAGCCCCCGCGTGCAATTAGGTAGAGAAGAAGTGCGATGAAGAATGCAACTACCGCTCGACCGACCGGCTGGGTGAATGTTGCAATATCCCCTCGATAGAGGGCGTACGCAGTAATGATGCCTAAGGTGGTAATTACTGCTGGGTAAATTAATCGATTTGGTAACCGTTTACTTCGAAAATCTTCACGTAAAAGTGGAAAAGAGACCGCGGCCAATGGGAGCAAAACAACGGTGATAATCGTGAACTTAAACTTCAGCAGTACCGCGGCTGGGAGGATTAGCTGGGCAAGCGTAAGTAGCACCTGGTTAATAATCACTATTGACCGCTAAAGGCCCGCATAATTGAGATTACTGCAGGCCCTAAAATAATCATTAAGACAGTTGGTAAGAAGCAAAGCATAATTGGAGCCAAAATCTTCACTGGAACTTTTTGACCACGTTCACGTGCACGTTCTCTACGTGCAGATCGCATCTCTTTAGATTGCTCTATTAAGACATTTCCAACTGGAATTCCAAAGCGATCAACTTGCATCATGGCACTTACGAATTTTTGAATATGCTCTTCTTGTGTGCGCTCTGACATTGCTGCCAACGCCTCTGAGCGAGATTGCCCCAACTGAACCTCTGCAGTCACTCGAGCAAATTCCTCTGCAACAGGGCCATTCTGAGTCTCTGCCACTTTGGACAATGCGGCAGGGAAAGCAAGCCCTGCACTAACACACATCTGTAACATATCTATTGCATCCGGCAAAGTATCAGCCAACATTTCCTTACGTTTTAAGACTCTGTTCTGAAGCAAGATATCCGGGATGAAGAAGCCCATAAAAATGGCAAAAATGCTAAATACTAAACTCACATAGCTCTTGTCTTTGGCTATCAAGTATAAATAGCTCACTACAAAGCTATTTAGTGCGAAAATAATCTTGCGGCGAATGAGTGAGAAGTAGTCGTTCTCTTTCCAGTTACCAGCTTGATCGAGAAGATGCTCTAGTTTATTGCGATATTTCAAGCCTGTTGCTCGTTGCAGGAAGCGCTCAACATCGGGTAGGAAATATGCAACGACAACGACTACAACAAAAATTGGAACAAGTTGAATATTATGAATAAGCAAGAGGAAGAAACCTAAAAAGAATCCTAAGATAGCAAAAATGATTTTGCGCTGAACAAGACTTGAATATTTCTTGTTTTCCCAGTCGCCTGAATTTACAAGTAACCGCTCAAGTTTAGACCGATAGCGATCTTTGACCAAGCGATCTCCATAAGATCCAACGACTATTTTCGCCATACTGACTTGCTTTGAAATCTTCTTGACATTTGCCTTTCCAGCGAGCTGATATGCGCGAACAATTTCCAGTCGGCGCATACGCATCCTAAATTCACTCGCGGCTCGTAGGCCCATTCGAGAAGCTCTATAGATAGTGAATGCAACCAGGATGCCAGATATAGATGGTAAGAGGTTAAAGAGTATGTCTTTCATATTTTAATCTCAACAATCTTCTTCATCCAAGCCCAGCCGATACTCAATGAAATTCCAATGATAATAAGCAAGAAGATTCCGGCTGGATCACTCCAAAAGACTTTGACATATTCGCGACGTGTCAAGAATAGGAATGAGAAAATTCCTATTGGGAGCGCTATTAGTACATAGGCTGAAAGTTTTCCCTCTGCCGACAACGTCTTGACTTCACGTCGAATCTCGGCTCGCGCCTTAACTGTTTCAAAGGTTGTTGTAAGGATTGTTGCCATACTTCCACCTACAACCCGTTGGATAGATAAAGCCGTTACCGCCCAACGTAAATCCTCACTTTCCATTCGCTCTGCCACTCCCATAAGGGCCTCATCAATCGGGGTACCCACTCTTATCTCGCTAATTGTGCGGCGAATCTCGCGGGCAACCTCCCCCTTAGTATCGGATGAATAGGCTTCTAGGCCTTGAGGTAAACTTAAACCTGCCCGCAAGGCACTTGCCAGAATATTGAGTAGTTCTGGAAGCTCTTCGGCAAATTTTTGTTTCTGCTTGGTTCGGACGTTCTTGATTACTGTGTTAAATCCAATTGGGACTAAGACGCTTGTGAGTATAAAAGCTAAGAAGAGCGAATGAAGCATCATGGTAAACACGACGACTAAGAAAAGCCAGGCACCCATCAGAATATGAATAACACTCTCGTATCTCAATTGGCTATGGATGAGTTCAAGGCGAGATCTTATTGCCGCTTCAACGCGATTGGGAATAAAACTATAGGAGGTTAATGAAATTCGAATTCGGTGTGTCGCCTTGCGCGCCTGGCGATATGAGTACTTTTGAAGCATCTGAACGCGCGCCTTTTGACGTTCACGATTTTGGACTCGGTTGTATATGTTTAAAAACAAAAGTAGTAAAACAATTGCAGCAATCGTGGCCAAGATGACTTCAACATACACATTCTGTTGGAGAGTGATTTCACCTTTATCTGGCTTCTCACTCAGCGTTGGGGAAGGAGCCGGGTTTAATTGCTCGGCAAGAATCTGCTTGTACGTGGCGATTAGAGTAGAGATATCGTTAACCTCGTAGTAATTGCCACCACTTGCCTTAGCTATCGAGCTCAAGATTGCACGCTGACCTACTGCGACTTGAATGCCGATTGCATTTACTGGAATTCCTGCTGTAGATGCAGTTACAAGGAGTTGATCAAGGGGTAAGGCACTAGTTGTATCTTCGCCATCGCTTAGCAAAACAATTTGGCTTGGGTGCACTGCGGACGTAATAGCAAAACCCGCAGCAATTGCGTCATACATGGATGTATCTCCACCGGCAAAGAGAGAGTCAATCTGCTTGAGAGCCTTAGTGAAATCATGAGTAGGCTGCAAAATCGTTGAAACTTTCTGGCTGAAGGAAATAATGCCAATCTCTTGATCAGACTGCAGACTATTTACTATTTGCGTAACTGCTTCTTTAACTGCAACGATCTTTTGAGATTTCATTGACCCACTGGTGTCAATCACAAAGATGATTGGACCCTTTAACTCAGCGGCCTGAGCAGACGGCAACTGCAGAAAAAAGAAACCAAGCAAGAGTGCTGCAAGAAATTTCTTCATGAATTATCGCAAAATGCTTGAGGAGGAGGAATTGCCTCTTCGGGGATTGTTATTGTGGAATGGAATTCCCGTTGAAATCAATTCTCCTGGGTGCTTACTGGCAGGATCATCGTTGTATCTAAAAGTGTAGATATCTTGCATCTGAATGACACTGCCCTCAAGACCAACCACTTCGCTTATCTGTGTGATGCGTCGTGATCCATCACGCATGCGATTTTGCTGCACAATTACGTCAATCGCCTCAACGATTTGTTGGCGGATGAATTCAACGGGTAAATCCATGCCTGCCATCAGTACCATTGTTTCAATGCGTGTTAATGCATCTCGTGAAGTATTGGCGTGAACGGTTGTTAATGAACCTTCATGACCGGTATTCATGGCCTGCAACATATCTAAAGCTGCCGCATCACGAACTTCACCAATCACAATTCGATCAGGCCGCATACGTAGTGAGTTGCGAACTAAATCCCTAATCGTTACTTGACCCTTACCTTCGGTATTTACTGGGCGAGATTCCATACGTACTACATGTGGCTGAGAGAGTTGTAATTCCGCGGCATCTTCAATGGTAATAATCCGCTCATCTTTACCGATAAATGATGATAGAACGTTTAAGGTTGTCGTTTTTCCAGAACCAGTTCCACCACTAATGACTACATTGAACTTACCAGCTACACAATTCTCTAATAACTGCATTGCATCGATAGAAACCGTCCCTGTAGCAATAAGATCTTTTACGGTAAATGGGTCTTGAGAAAATTTTCGAATTGTTAGCGAAGAACCGTCAAGTGCGATAGGAGGAACAACGGCATTTACACGACTTCCGTCAACCAAACGTGCATCAACCATTGGGCTAGACTCATCGATACGGCGGCCAACTTGACCAACAATTCTCTCGATTGTCCGACGTAAATGCTCTTCAGAAGAGAATTTCAAATCTGTCTGAGTAATACGGCCTTTGACTTCAATGAAAATACGATCGAATCGGTTGACCATGACTTCAGTTATATCCGGATTTCGAAGCAATGTTTGGAGGGGTCCAAGACCTAAAATCTCGTCAACGATATTTTGGACTAACTCAGCTCGGTCATAACTTGTCAGAGATCGTTGGCTTGCAGAAATTACCGAGGCAATTGCTTCGTAGACATGTTGCTCAAGCACTTCTTCCTCAACTTGGCCTGAATACAACTGCTGTCCGAGAGATTGAATCAGCGTCTCTAGTACCTGGTTCTTAATACTATTATCACTTGTAGTTGGCTGCTCATAGCGGGGATTCAACTCCTCGCTCAACTTACTTAAATCTGGAAAGGACTTTGCGTTCTCTGAATCGCCCTGCCCTAAGCGCTGTGAGAGGCTCATTTGCTCTTTCTCCCAAACGTGCTTCGTTTCTTGCCTTCTGTTGGCCTAAAACCCATGTCCGTCCGTACTGCTAGGTCAATGATCTCGCGACTTACAGGGTGACGTGGATTATCTACCACTAGCGGAACACCTCGATTAGTGGAAGCTGAAACTTCATTGCTTGATGGAATCAAACTTGTAAACGTCTCTCCAACCATTTCTTCAACTTCGCGAAGTGATAATCCTGATTTGATATCGCTTCTATTTAGAATGAACTCCAATTTTGATTTGTTGACATTAATTGCCTCAAGCGTACTAATCACCAATTTAAGATTCTTGATCGCTGGCATATCAAGAGTAGTTAGTAAAAAGCAACGATCTGCTTGATCGAATACGCGTAAAATGACATCAGTGAAAGCGGGAGGTGTATCTACAACGATATAGTCGTATGAGTTTCTTAGAGATTCAAGTAAATTGTCAATCAGTTCTGTTGAAATGAACTCTATATCTGTTGGGTTAGTAGGAGCTAACAAAATATCTAGATTCTTTTGTTGGTTTACCATTAACGATTTAATGCCTAATTCATCTAGATTTGTCTGCATACTAATCGCATCACTGATTGTCTTCTTTGGTTCAATTTGCAACGCCACGGCGATATCTCCGAACTGCAAATCGAAGTCAAGTAGAGCAACTTTTGATTCAGTGTGGGAAGCAAGTGCATGGGCTAAGTTGACCGACAAGGTAGTTTTGCCACAGCCTCCCTTTGCGGAGAAAACAATTAGAATCTTTCCACGTGCAAGAACAGAACCTGCAACTTTATTGGCTTCTTTTAGCTGCGAAGAGATCAACAATGATCGCTTACTTGCGGCAACTAAAGCTGCGGCATCGTCTGAACTGACAACTTCGCGGATTCCAGAGCGTAAAGCCTCGCCCATTGTCGTCACATCCAAACGACTACGGACGAGAATTACCCCAAGGCTTGGGCGGATAACTCGGAAATGTTCGGCAACCACGCGAGCAGTTTCCATTTTCACGTTTGGCCCAATAATAATCAACTGCTCTGAACTGTTATCCGTCACAAGATCGTAAAGTTCATATGTTGAAGTCGTAACAGTGACATCTTCACCCAAGGTGAATTGATACCGCTGCGATTCGTCACTAGTATCAGTAAGGATGAACGTCATAGGTTTTAACTCTTTCTCTCTTAATTAAATAGTGAATCGTCGGTGACGGGTGCAGAGGTTCCAAAATCAACACCGGCGGTTCTTAGGCCGAAGTAAAGTGACAAGGTCTGAGATGCATGAACCAGACGCTTTGCCTGGATGGGCGATACTGCAACAGTGATAAGCGCAGATGTATTTCCACTTGAGGATCCATCTGGTGATGGCAAGACTTGACTTCCGACCGCCAATACTTGGGTTCGAGAAATCAGTACTTGGGTGAACTTAATATTTCCATTTTGCCCTGTGACAAAGATTGTGATTTCAGATCCAGGTTGCAAGAAACTGGCAACACGAGCCGGATCCGACAAAGAAACCGTGACCGCTAACTGCCCATCAGGAATAACAAGTGCGCCAGTATTTGCCGCACTGACTCCGAAATTAGTTTGCAAAAGTAGTTGTCCTGGCTGCAGAGTTTGTAAAGCCACTAAATCAGAGTTTGTGGCATTGACTGCTGGCATGGCTTGTGTTGGCACAGAATCATGCGGAAATTGCTTTTCCTCTATGTATCCCTGGTTAATTGCCGACCCAAGAGCAGTTCCAATGGGAATCTGCTTGAGCGCAATCAAAACAGCAGTTGTCTGCTGCGTTGAGCGAAGACGAGATTCCACTCCGGATGTATATGTATAGATAGATAAACCAGAGAGCACGGAAAGAAGAATGATGGCGACTAGTTGGGCTGTCGACTTCTTCATCTTAGAGCGGACTTTTAGTTTCATAGCTCACTTTCAATCACGGTAGTAGTTGAACTGCCATAGCGCCTACGGCGGGGAAGGTTGGATCAATCGACACATCTGCACCCGGGACAATTGTGCGCTCAAAGGTACCGTAAATGCAGATTCGAGTCGCGTCACATGCCACAGGCCAACTTTGATTTGTTTGGCATGGGTCGCCAACAACGCAAACTGGATTCGCGCCATCGACTAATTGATTTTTCCACTTACTACCCAGATATTTAAGACTAAAAAAACTTGCAACTTTGAAAGTATAGTTTCCTTGACAATTTACTGACTGAGATTGACAAGCTGCACTCGTAACGATTGGTAAATAGACATTCGTATTGAGAAGTTTGCGAATTTGCCTCTGAAATTGGACAGCTCCGCCAGCGCATGCAGAAATGACCTGTGACATTGAAGATTCAACTTGCAAAGTGTCGCCGACATTTACTTTTGTGGGGGTGCCAATTCCAGGACAAGCAAATCCACTAAGGAGACTAAAGCCGTTGGTTGGGGATGAATAAGTAAAGACGTCACCGTTTAAATCATTGATAGTGCATCCGCCTGTAACAACTGGATTGTTTGAGACAAAATCCTGAATCAATTTAGTTCCATTCAGGGCGTAATCACATATGGGAAGTGCAATTGGAAGTATCACTGGCGCATATGCAGATTTGCCCCATGCAGATTGGGCACAACCTATAACTTTTACATTTGCCTGCGAGGGATTCACTAAAGATGTAAATAACGAAGTGATTGAAGTTCCGGTGCTTTGTCGAGTACTAGTCTTTACGCGTACATAATTCTTATAGGCCGAATTCACTGATTTACACTCAAATTGGCCTGTATTGAGGGAACCACATTGATTCAAGGAGGCCGTTCCGCATATCTCTGAGACATCAGTTAGTGAATCGGGTGAGTTCAAGTTCGCATACTTGCCTGCAAAATCAAGCGCGAAGCTTTGATTATCACAAACACCAGTTGAATAAGCGTTATTGAGATTAATTATCGCACCCGTACCACCGATGGCACATTCCTGTGTTGTCGCTAGGACTGATGAATCCGCAGTATTTTGAATAACCCGACGTTCTGAATAGAGGGCAGATATATCGAAAACTATTACAAACAAGGCGATCACCAAAACAGATGACATTAGAATTGCAAATAGGGCGACAACCGCACCATCTTCTCTTTTAAGATCAACCATTTTCTTTAACATTTAGTTCATACACCTCATTGTGCCTGTTGAGGTGATTGTGAAATCCTGAACCCATGTAGAACCAGGTGAAATGATTGAAATCAAGCCTACTGGCAGCAGCCACTTGAAGTTAGTTGATGCAGCAACTGAAGTATTTTCTGAAGTTTGTGTAGCCGAACACTGAGTTACTACAACCGTCAAAACACCTGCACCATCGAGTTGGGCCACACGTGCTGCAGCGGGAGCCGACGTTTGAACAAAATCGCTCAGAGCTTGCGTGCTTCCAACACCTGAAGAATAAAGCGAGCTATAACGAGCGCCCTCACGAGATGCTGCAGTAACACTCACCTGCACAAATCCCATGCGGCCAAAATCAATGAGACCGATAATTAGAACTAGCAATAGAGGAAGAATTAGAGCAAATTCAACTGCAGTTGCCCCGCTCTCGTAAAGTGAAGCACTCCCTCGCACCTTGGATGTTCTTTCAGTGCGAAGGAGTGCTTTATGAACTTTTTGTGTTAGGCGCACACGTTTGTTGTAGAGTTCCAAGTTCCACCCTTAACAACGCAAGCTGCGCGGCTAAATAGGATGGAGATGTTTGTTCCGAGCAAAGTCACGGCAACAATGATCGCAACAGCGATCAAACCAACAATGAGTGCGTACTCAACGGCAGTGGCTCCGCTTTCTTCACGTGAAAAACGTGACAGTTTGTCCTGAACTTGGGAAAGTGCAACATTACGTGCTGCAATAGCTTTTATAACGAAACTAGTCATGGTGTTCCTTTTCCTTTGGGTAGAGAGCCTGACCGGTCAATTCTACCTTTTGACCGGTCATAAACCCTGTTAGAAGCCTGTGAAAGTTTGACATTTCCCAGTGATCTGGCGCGCGGAGTACAAAATATTCTCGATGAGCCACTATTGGATATTTCCATAAAATCGGGCCTAACTCCAAGAAAATCCAATTGTGGGTCCCTCGATTGCAATGACTACTCAGGGGCTTTGAGTCAAATCCACCCACTAGATCACTTCTTCTTGAATCCCTTTGGACACTCTTGCTTGAATGCAGTGAATTTTTTGGTGAGCGGAATCTATTGTTCTACTAGCGCGGCTTGAAAACTCTTAAGAATATACGGTGCGGCTTCGTTATATAGATCTGACTTCGATTTGCCTATAACTTTTAGAACTGTGGCATCGTAGCTTTGATTACTGGATACGCCTTTAGCAATATCCCAGTAAGCGTCAAAACCGTAATTAGCAATGACCCACTCCCATAAATGGAACCCAACGGTGTAAGCCCATGCAGATCCATTTGCATTGTCATTCTTTTCGGATATTTGAAGCATTGAGATAATTTCTGCTGTGGTTGTAGGAGCCAGCCTCACTGAAGTTGGGCCACCACGAAAACCATCCATAATTTTACGATTGATCTCATCGTTGTACCAACCAATATTTGGAAAGGCTAAAGCTGTTCCAAATATCTGCGCTCCGCCTTCGGTGAAGTTATAGGCAATCCAATCATCTCGGTGGCCCATTACTTCATTGTTCGACCAAATTAAGCCTTGAATACTATGTGTGAATTCATGAGGAAGATTTAGTGGATCCCAATCTTTACTCGTGTGCCAACTTGGGAAAACAATCCAGTAGCCAACCTGTCCGATATTTATGCCTAGATTGAGCACATGTGCCCCGGCAATTCCATTTCGCCAACCGCAGTTCGTCATGCCGAAATTTTTGGGATCTAGATAGGTATCCATTACCCACTTGGCATCAACTGAGTTCGTTGTATTAGATGCATCTATTAGCGCTGAATCCTTCTCAGTCAAGAATGTTGCTTGTACATGGGCTCCCGGTTGGAAACGGTCGCTCCAATATTCAGTGACTAATTTAAGTTGTTGTTTTAGTGCGTTTAACTCATCGGTTGGAAAGTCGAGAGCGATATGAAAATCTATCTGGGGAGCACCTTTAGATGTAGAGATGTGGTCTCGAATGGCTTGATAGGCCTTAACTCGTATTAGATCAAACTCTGTACTTAACCGGGAGTCTTGAGAGGTAAATAACTTATCGGGATAGAAGGATCTCTCCAAAACTGCGTTATTGATGCGGTAATAGAAGTTTCCATATCCGCAGTTCTCTGACGGTAAAGGTGGATCTCCCGCCTTAGGTTCTGTATCAACCGTTGGCGTCGGTGTTGGCGTCGGTGTTGGTGTTGGTGTCGGTGTTGGTGTTGGTGTTGGTGTTGGTGTTGCAACTACAACTTTGATAGCCCTGCTCCATTTAAGTTTCTTCCCAGTTTTTATGCACGTGAATTTATAGCCCGCTTTAAATGTAATCTTCCCGACTTTAGTGCAGGCAGCACCTGCTTTAACAGATGCTGAAGCTGGAGCTAATTGTGCGAACGCTAAACCTGTTATCAGCGCAAGAGTTAAAAATCTCAGTCGCATCATCACGGGTCTATAGAGAAGTTACGCTGTAGGAGCGTCCTGTGTTAGATCCTCGGGGCTATCAGGACTTTGAACCTTTGGTGCACCTGTGAAAGTAAAGGCGGCATCTGCTCCTTCGCCTTCAACATCTACAACGATGATCTCGCCGGCCTTAAGTTCGCCGAACAAGATGCGCTCTGAAAGGGCATCTTCGATCTCACGTTGAATTGTGCGACGTAGTGGACGTGCACCAAGGAGTGGGTCATAGCCACGCGCGGCTAGTAAATCCTTTGCCGCTGGAGTTAATTCGATTGCCATGTCCTTTGCCTGCAGGCGTTCATCGAGATTTTTGATCATGAGATCAACAATCTGAACAATCTGCTCTTTAGTCAACTGGTGGAAGACGATTACATCATCGATACGGTTGAGGAACTCAGGGCGGAAATGAGTCTTGAGTTCGTCATTTACTTTGCCCTTCATGCGCTCATAATTTGTCTGCTCATCATCACTGTTGGCAAAGCCAAGTCCGAGACTCTTAGAGATATCGCGAGTACCAAGGTTTGTCGTCATGATGATGACAGTGTTCTTAAAGTCAACGGTGCGACCCTGTGAATCAGTTAGGCGGCCATCTTCTAGAACTTGAAGGAGCGAGTTAAAAATATCTGGGTGTGCCTTTTCGATCTCATCAAAGAGAACGACTGAGAATGGGCGACGACGTACTTTTTCAGTGAGCTGTCCACCTTCGTCGTATCCGACGTAGCCTGGAGGCGCACCGAATAAACGTGATGCAGTGTGACGCTCTGAGTACTCAGACATATCGAGTTGAATGAGTGCATCTTGATCGCCAAATAAGAACGATGCCAATGTACGTGAAAGTTCAGTCTTACCAACACCTGATGGACCAGCGAAGATAAATGATCCACCTGGACGGCGTGGATCTTTTAGCCCTGCGCGTGTGCGACGAATCGCTTGTGAGAGCGCCTTGATCGCTTGATCTTGGCCGATAACACGGTTATGCAACTCATCTTCCATCCGAAGCAGACGTGCAGTCTCTTCTTCGGTCAACTTAAAGACTGGGATACCAGTTGAGATAGATAGAACTTGAGCGATGAGCTCTTCATCTACCTCAGTGACTTTATCCAAATCAGTTGCCTTCCAATTCTTTTCAGCCTCATGCTTTTCTGCGATTAAGGTTTTTTCCTTATCGCGAAGCGCGGCGGCCTTTTCAAAGTCTTGGCCATCGATAGCTGACTCTTTTTCCTTACGGGCATCGGCGATCTTGTCATCGAATGCACGAAGCTCTGCTGGAGCGGTCATGCGCTTAATGCGAAGGCGTGAGCCTGCCTCATCGATTAAATCAATCGCCTTATCCGGCAAGAAGCGATCGGATACATAGCGATCGGCAAGGTTTGCCGCGGCTGCAAGGGCACCATCGGTAATAGATACGCGGTGGTGAGTTTCGTAGCGATCGCGAAGACCCTTCAAAATTTCGATTGTGTGAGCAACAGAGGGCTCTTTAACTTGAATTGGTTGGAAGCGGCGCTCAAGGGCTGCATCTTTTTCAACGTGCTTGCGATATTCATCAAGAGTTGTTGCACCGATTGTCTGGAGCTCACCTCGTGCAAGCATTGGCTTTAAAATACTTGCAGCATCGATTGCGCCCTCTGCAGCGCCTGCACCGACGAGAGTATGTATCTCATCGATAAAAAGAATGATATCGCCACGAGTTTTAATCTCTTTGAGAACTTTCTTTAAGCGCTCCTCGAAATCTCCGCGGTAGCGACTGCCGGCAACGAGGGCACCTAGATCAAGTGAGTATAACTGCTTATCTTTTAGAGTCTCTGGAACATCGTTCTTGTAAATCGCCTGTGCTAAACCTTCGACCACTGCAGTCTTTCCTACACCTGGCTCACCGATTAATACCGGGTTGTTCTTGGTGCGACGAGATAGAACCTGCATAACGCGTTCAATCTCATTTTCGCGACCGATGACTGGATCAAGTTTTCCTTCACGGGCAGCTTGAGTCAGGTTGCGACCGAATTGATCGAGAACTAAAGATGTCGATGGTGTGCCTTCGGCAGGTCCTCCCTGTGTAACGGCCTCTTTACCTTGATAGCCCGAGAGAAGTTGAATTACTTGCTGACGTACACGGTTTAAATCTGCACCGAGTTTTACAAGGACTTGTGCGGCTACGCCTTCACCTTCACGGATAAGGCCGAGCAGAATATGTTCAGTTCCGATGTAGTTATGTCCGAGCTGTAGCGCTTCACGCAGTGAGAGCTCGAGAACTTTTTTTGCACGAGGTGTAAATGGAATATGGCCACTTGGTGCTTGTTGGCCTTGTCCAATAATCTCTTCAACCTGTGCGCGTACACCTTCAAGAGAGATGCCGAGTGATTCAAGTGCCTTCGCAGCCACGCCTTCGCCCTCGTGAATGAGTCCGAGCAGGATGTGCTCAGTGCCGATGTAGTTGTGGTTGAGCATGCGAGCCTCTTCTTGGGCCAACACAACAACACGGCGGGCTCGGTCTGTAAAGCGCTCAAACATCGGCGTACTCCTTCTTATTCGATTCGTTAAGCCTAATACCTGTAGGCGCATGACCGCGAGGTGGATAAGGCTTGTCAGATACAACCCTAGAGGTGGGGCTTTTATGCCCCGAATAGCCCTATATCTAGGCCAAAATCCTCAGCATTCTGGTGTTTCCCAATGTATTTGGCTTGGCCGATTCTAGATCTAAGAACTCAGCGACACCGGCATCGTATGAACGCAGCAGTTCGGCATATACCGTCGGATCAACTGGTGTTCCTTCAATAACTTCAAAACCATGTCGGCCAAAGAACTCAGTCTCAAAAGTTAGGCAAAAAATCCGTTTAACACCCAACATTTCAGCGCGCACAATTATTGAATCGAGAATTAAATGTCCAATCCCCTTGCCGCGATGATTCTCTGCAACGGCAACGGTGCGAACCTCTGCTAAATCCTCCCAGAGAACGTGAACTGCGCCGCAGCCAACAACTATGTTGTCATCTACTGCAACCGTAAACTCTTGAACACTTTCATATAGCGTTACAGTCTCTTTAGTTAAGAGGCGGCCCTCGGGCGCATACGAGTCAATGAGCGCACGGATACCTTTGATATCGCTCGTACGAGCGGGACGAATCTCCATGCTTAATCAGCTTCAGGTTTAACTAATGGGAACAAAATAGTTTCACGAATTCCAAGACCTGTTAGCGCCATTAGTAAACGATCTACGCCCATTCCCATGCCTCCCATAGGTGGCATGCCAAACTCCATCGCTCGCAAAAAGTCTTCATCGACCTGCATCGCTTCGAGATCTCCGTTAGCGCCAAGAGATGATTGCTCGACTAAACGCTCTCTTTGAATAACTGGGTCGATGAGCTCGGAGTAACCCGTGGCTAATTCAAAACCATCAATATATAGATCCCACTTTTCGGCAACGCCTGGGAGTTCGCGATGTGCGCGAACAAGCGGAGATGTGTCTACCGGGAAACCCATGACATAAGTTGGTTCAATCAATTGATCTTTTGCAACGTGCTCAAAAATCTCTTCGGCTAACTTGCCGGTTATCCACTTCGGATCAATCTTGATTCCAAGTTTTGTTGCAATTGTTTTTAACTCTGCAATCGGAGTCAACGCGGTTACGCTCTCGCCGACCCCTTCAGAGATAGCGTCATATAAGGAGATTTCGCGCCAGTTGCCTCCAAGGTCGGCCTGACGGCCATCGTGATGTGTGACGATGTGGGAGCCTGAAACTGCCATGGCTGCATTTTGGACAAGCTTGCGTGTTAACTCTGCGATCGACTTCCAGTCGCCATATGCCTGATAACTTTCAATCATCGCAAATTCAGGTGAGTGTGATGAATCAGCGCCCTCATTGCGAAAATTACGGTTAATTTCAAAGACTCGCTCTATGCCACCAACAACGCAGCGCTTGAGAAATAGCTCTGGAGCAATACGTAAGTAGAGATCCATATCATAGGCATTTGAGAAGGACTTAAATGGGCGAGCTGTAGCCCCACCATGCATAACCTGAAGCATTGGAGTTTCAACTTCTATAAAATCTGCTTCCGCGAAAGTATTTCTTAGCGAACTCATAACCGCTGGACGTAGGCGAGCATTTGATCGAGCCTCGGGACGAACAATTAAATCAACATATCGCATTCGCACGCGAGTTTCTTCAGACATCGGCTTGTGATCATTTGGAAGTGGACGTAGCGACTTAGATGCAATCTTCCACGATGTCGCAAGGATTGAGAGTTCACCGCGCTTTGATGTAATAATTTCGCCAGTAACTGAAACAATGTCACCTAAATCGATATCGGACTTCCACGAATCAATAGATTCCTGGCCGACTTTATCCAACGAGAGCATTGCTTGAAGTTCTGTTCCATCACCTTCGCGCAATGTTGCAAAACATAGTTTGCCCGTATCGCGCTTAAAGATAATTCGACCGGTTAGGCTTTCAGTAACTCCCGTTGCCGTGTCGATCTCTAACCCTGCATGCTGGGTACGTGCCTCTAAAAGCGACTTCGTACGGGGTACCGATACTGGATACGGCTCGATACCACTTTCGATGAGGGCTGCTCGCTTTTCGCGACGAATCCGCAACTGCTCAGGCAAATCCTCTTCGATGGGTGGGTTTTCGTTACTCATAATGGTGGGAGTCTAGCGAGTTAGGCATTTCGTTCGTGAATTAGACGAAGGCCAATGAGCGTTAAATCCGGTTCGTGATCCGTGATCGTTTCTGAAACCCCAATCATTAAAGGTGCTAATCCACCGGTCGCAATAACCTTTGGCCTGCCAGAATAACTCTCGGCCAATTCGGCAGTAATGCGGTCGACTAAACCGTCAACCTGCCCGGCAAAGCCGAATATAGTCCCCGACTGCAGCGCTTCAACCGTATTTTTTCCAATGACATTCTTGGGCCTTACAAGTTCGACCTTTCGCAGTTGTGCCGCACGTGCAGCCAATGCATCAACAGAGATTTCAATACCTGGGGCAAGGGCTCCGCCCAAAAACTCCCCTTTGGGAGATACGACATCGAGATTTGTCGATGTTCCAAAATCTACAACGATCGCAGGCCCACCAAATAATGTATGCGCAGCTAAGGTATTTACTATGCGGTCGGCACCAATCTCTTTTGGATTATCAACTAGCAATGGAACACCCGTTTTAATGCCTGGTTCAACAATTGTTGTTCGAACATCGGCAAAGTAATCGCCGATCATGCTTCGAAGTTCGCGCAATACCGCTGGAACAGTTGAACAAATCGATAAGCCAGTCACTGAGTAACCCTCTACTAGTGATCGAAATTGCAGCCAGAGTTCATCGGCCGTACTCCGAGGATCGGTTTTTACTCGCCAAGAACGAATTAAATCCTCGCCATCAAATATACCTAGAACGGTATTTGTATTACCTACATCTATTGTTAGCAGCATCAGGCACCCATTCGCATGTTGTCAATCAAGCGCACGCCATCGATCCAACCGGCAATAATCGCACGTTTAAATTTTGTCGAATCTACAGCTAGAGCAAAACTATCTTCATCTATAATCTGAGCATAATCACATGTAAATCCAGCTTCAGTCGAAATTGTTGTATCAATAATCTCTTGAGCGATTGCCACTGTTGGAGCTAAACGGGCTGCAGCCATTGCTCGATAAATTACATTTGCACTGACTCGACCTGATTGGCTTAATCGAATATTTCTAGAAGAGAGGGCCAGGCCATCATATTCACGTACAGTCGGCACTCCAATAATCTCCACTGAACTCTTCATCGCACGAATAATCTGTAGTTGCTGAAAATCCTTTTCTCCAAATATCGCCTTCTCTGGCTTTACTATTTCAAACAAACGATTAACTACTGTTACAACTGCGTCAAAATGTTCTGGGCGGGACTTACCTTCATAGAAATCACCAATAGGCGAGGCCTTTAACTTTGTAATCTCCCCCGGATAGATCTCTTCATAATCTGGCATCCAGATCTCAGTTGCTCCAGCAAGTGTTGCCAGTTGAATATCGCGCTCTGGGCTGCGAGGGTAGTTTGCAATATCGTCAGCGTTTTCAAATTGAAGTGGATTAATAAATATGCTGACTACGACCTCTTTACTTATGCTGCGCGCACGCTTAATCAACGCTTGGTGGCCTTTATGAAGGGCACCCATCGTTGGAACTAAAACGCTCATATGGCTCCAGTCCTTTCAGGTACCGGGCGAGGTGTCTTAAAGTTTACGGGGTAGTGGGCAATTGCGCCAAAATCTGATCAATACGACCATGCGTCAGAAGTACCGCATCTGGATCGACTTCCAACCAAGGCTCCAAAACAAATCTGCGCTCATGGGCACGGGGATGTGGCAGTTCTAGCTCGACGCTCTGGCTCAAGATGCCTCCATATTGAATTAAATCCAAATCGATAGTGCGAGCTCCCCATCGCACTACACGCTCGCGACCCATGCTTTTTTCAATTCCTTGTAACAGTGAGAGTAAATCCAAGGCGGGCAGATCGCTTTCGATAATACAGATGGCATTTACATAGTCAGGTTGGGCTGGTCCACCAACAGGTGCCGTTGTGTAGTACGAAGAGATAGCTATTACATCTGTTGCTTCTTGTAGAAGTTTAATTGCGATTTCTATATTCTCATTTGGATTACCAAGGTTGGCACCAAGAGCGATAATCGCTCTCATCGTGTGCGTGTTATCGCTACGGCAATATCTTTGATCGAAGCTGCAACTGGAGCTTGTGGTTTATGAACTGTCACTGTAACTGCAACAACTTTTAGATGAGAAATCAAAATTTGCTCCGCGATACGCCCTGCAAGTTTTTCAATGAGTGAAACAGGTTCGGTTGTAATCGCACTTATAACCAATTCGGTGATCTCTGCATAATTCACGGTATCGTCAATCGAATCACTTATCGAGGCTGGGCCTAGATCAACTGTCAACGCTAGATCAACGAAAAAATCCTGCCCGTTAACGCGCTCATGCTCAAAGAGGCCGTGGTATCCAAAGCCATGAATACCGCTAAGTAGAATCTGGTCGCTCATACCATTAGCGCTTCCTTATGAGGCTTCACGGAGTGAACTCTAACTCCCCAAATACCAGAGGTGGAAAGGCGTTTTGTTAGCTCGATACTTGCTACTTCACGCCCATCCGGTGAATCCCCGCCAAGAAAACGCTTGCGGGAGCCTCCGATTAGAAGCGGATACCCGAGGCTTACTAGATCACCAACATGATCAATGATTTCCCAGTTGTGGTTTGCATCTTTAGCAAAGCCCAAACCTGGATCGATTATCAAGTTTTCCTTTGTTACTCCTGCATCGTGTGCTGCAGAGATTCGTTCCTGTAGCTCTGAAATAACTTCGCGAACTACGTTCTCATAATTTGCTAGCGAGTTCATATCTTTAGATTGACCACGCCAATGCATCGCAATATATGGAACTTTAAGCGCAGCAGCCGTTTGTAACATTTCAGGATCTGCTAGCCCGCCGCTTACATCATTAATTAACGTGGCACCTGCGGCAACAGCGGCTCTAGCGGTGCTTGCACGCATCGTATCGATGCTAATACGTACGCCCGTATTGGCTAACGCGCTTATTACCGGGATCACTCGGGACTGTTCCTCTTCTTCACTAACACGGTCGGCACCAGGACGTGTTGATTCCCCGCCTATATCGATAATGTCTACACCTTCTGTAATCATCTCGTGAGCGCGTTGAACTGCAGTTTCAAATGAGTTGTAACGTCCGCCATCGGCAAATGAATCGGGTGTGATATTGAGAATGCCCATAACCAACATAGTAATTACCTATGTGTAATGAGGCTGATCGCCTCTGCACGGGTAGCGGCATTGAGCAATGCACCACGTACGGCACTGGTCGTTGTTCTTGCTTGCGATTTCTTGACTCCACGCATTGACATACACAAATGCTCACAGTCAATAATTACAATCACACCTAGCGGATCGAGAATCGAAACTAGTGCATCGGCGATTTGAGTTGTTAATCGCTCCTGTACCTGAGGCCGCTTGGCATATACATCTACCAATCGAGCTAACTTTGAAAGGCCTGTAATTTTCCCGCGCGGGATATATCCAATATGTGCCACACCATGGAAAGGTGTTAGGTGGTGTTCGCAATGCGAAAACACTTCAATGTCGCGAACAATTACCAGTTCTTCATGGCCGATATCGAAGGTCGTAGTTAAAACCTCTTCCGGAGTCTGCCAAAGACCTCCAAAGTTTTCTTTCATCGCACGAGCAACACGAGCAGGGGTCTCTTTCAGGCCCTCGCGATCTGGATCTTCACCGAGAGCTAAAAGCAGTTCACGCACCGCTCTTTCGGCGCGCTCTTGATCATAAGGACCAGATGCGCGCCCATCAGTGACGGAAAGCTTATTGATCGTCACTTGATGCCTTCTTGCGACGTGTTGGCTTCTTAACTTCAGTAGCTACAACGCGTGCAGGCACTTCAACAGGTGGTTGATCAGAAGGTATACGTGTTATTGAACCCGTCCATGCAGGTCGTGCAGTCACGGATTTAACTTTCTTGAAAATCTTTGAGATCTCCTCTTTATTGAGCGTCTCTTTATCAAGAAGTTCTAGGACCATCTCATCTAAAATCTTTCGGTTTGCAACCAAGATATCAAAAGCCTCTTGATGTGCGTTTTCAATAAGTTTACGGATTTCGCTATCAACGAGACCAGCAATACTCTCTGAGTAATCGCGTTGATGACCGTAGTCGCGACCCATAAATGGGGCATCACTGTTGGCGCCTAGTTTGATTGCGCCAATCGCTTCAGTCATTCCGTATTGAGTGACCATTGCGCGGGCTAGTGCGCTTGCCTTCTCAATATCATTTGACGCACCAGTTGATGGATCGTGGAAGATTAACTCTTCTGCCGCACGACCACCGAGTGAGTATGCCAATTGATCAAGGAGTTGATTGCGTGTTGTTGAGTAGCGATCTTCATCAGGAAGAATCATCGTGTAACCAAGTGCTCGGCCACGCGGCATGATCGTGATCTTATGAACCGGATCAGTATGCGGCAGGGCATGAGCGACAAGAGCGTGTCCGGCCTCGTGATATGCAGTAACGCGTCGTTCGTCATCGCTCATGATGCGCGATTTACGTTGAGGTCCGGCCATTACACGATCGATCGCCTCGTCTAATTCGGTATTTGAAATAACTTTCTTCTCTTCACGTGCAGTCAAAAGTGCAGCCTCATTGAGTACATTTGCAAGGTCTGCACCTGTAAATCCAGGAGTGCGACGTGCATAGTCAATGAGTTTCACATCTTGGCTAAGTGGCTTGTTCTTTGCATGTACCGCCAGAATTGCCTCACGCCCTTTTAGATCTGGACGGTCTACGGCGATCTGTCGATCGAAGCGTCCAGGTCGCAAAAGCGCTGGATCTAAAACATCAGGGCGATTTGTTGCGGCAATTAAAATCACCTTTGTGTTCTCTTCAAAGCCATCCATTTCAACCAAGAGTTGATTGAGTGTCTGTTCACGTTCATCGTGTCCACCACCCATACCTGTACCACGTTGGCGGCCAACTGCATCGATCTCATCTACAAAGACGATTGCAGGTGCATTTTCTTTCGCTTGATTAAATAAATCACGCACTCGAGCCGCACCGACGCCTACAAACATTTCTACAAAATCAGATCCTGAAATCGAGTAGAAAGGAACTCCTGCCTCACCGGCAACTGCTCGAGCAAGGAGGGTTTTTCCAGTTCCTGGCGGACCAAAGAGCAGTACGCCCTTTGGAATTTTTGCACCTAGCACTCCATATTTATCTGGGTTAGCTAGGAAATCTTTAATCTCTTCGAGTTCGGCAATGGCCTCGTCGGCACCTGCGACATCCTTGAAAGTTGTCTTTGGGACATCGTTATTCTGTAGTTTCGCACGGGATTTACCAAACTGAAAGACTTTATTTCCACCTTGAGCTTGGCTCATCATCCAAAAGAAGAGGAAGCCAATTAACAAGAATGGGATTATTGAAAAGAGAAATGAGACTAAAAGTGATTGTGATGGAACTCTAACGTTCCAGCCCTTTGATGGTGGATTAGAGGTAAGTGCATCAACCAAAGTGGGCTCTTGGCGGGCCACATATGAGGCCTCTACCTTAGTGGCACCCTTAATTGTCGATCCTGGCTTTAAGATCAAACGAATCTTTTGATCTTTATCTACTACTTCGGCTGATTCAACCTTGGACTGAGCAATAGCATCTAAAGCTTGTGAGGTTTCTATCTGGGTATATCGATTTCCTGCCGAAGTAATCTGACCAAAAATTGAGACCGCAAAGATCGCCACGAGAATCCAAAATAGCGGGCCACGAAATATTCGACCAGCACGGGTAGCAGGTTTCTTAGGTGATGCACTTCCGGTAAAACTCTTTTTGAGTGGGCTTTTCTTCGCCGGCTTCTTAACGGGCTTCTTTGCTTCAGACATGTTTTTAATTTCTCGTTTCTTAAGGGCTTATGAATACATGTGCTTGGCAAGCACTGCGATAAATGGGAGGTTGCGATATTTTTCATCAAAATCGAGACCATACCCAACAACGAAATCCGTTGGAATTTCAAAGCCAACATATTTAACATCGACCTTTACCTTTGCCGCATCCGGCTTGCGTAGGATCGATAGAATCTCAACGCTTCCTACTCCACGCGATTCAAGGTTTGCCTTAAGCCACGAAAGAGTTAATCCGGAATCGACGATGTCTTCTACGATTAAAACATTTCGGCCAGTTATATCGCGATCTAAGTCTTTAAGGATTCGAACTACACCGCTAGATTTTGTGCCAGAGCCGTAGGATGAAACAGCCATCCAATCCATTTCAACATGACGCTGGAGTGCGCGTGAGAGATCGGCCATCGCCATGACCGCACCTTTGAGAACACCGATTAAAAGAAGATCTTTGCCTTCGTAATCTTTATCAACGCGTGCTGCAAGCTCTTTAATCTTTACTTGTAGTTCGGCCTCAGTTACAACAACACGTTCGATCTCGTTTTCTACTCCAGCTAAATCCACGAAGGCTCCCTTTGGCTCAGTTACGTAAGAGCGAAAGTCTGCCCGAAAAACGCTCAACCTTCACACCACCAGGCAGGTCAGATGCCCCTTGCCCGCTCCACGACGTGACTAAGGCCTCAACCAGGCTCACATGGTCGGCTGAAATCGAGCCAGAGGGGGCGCCTGCGGAGAAAATCGCCTCTCGGATAATGCGACTGCGGATGGCCTGAGGCAGCCCCGAGAGGTACTCACAATCTAGGTCTGCCAAATCTAACTGCTCTATCTCGCGCTCGGCCCATCCATCGAGAGCGTCGGCATCATCTCTCAAGAGCTGGGCACTGCGGGCAAGTGCCTCAGAAATTCCAGGGCCAATAGTTTTTTCAAGAGTTGGGATCGCTTCTCTGCGCACGCGTACTCGCGCAAAGGTTGAGTCAGAGTTATGAGGATCATTCCAGGGATCTAAATTAAATTCATTGCATACACTTTCCGTTTGGATACGTGTAATTGAAAGTAGTGGGCGGATATATTTACCATTCTGCGCTGCCATTCCAGATAGGGATCGCGTACCTGAGCCTCGGGCTAACCCTAATAAAACGCTTTCAGCTTGGTCATCACGGGTGTGTCCTAAGAAAATTGCAACTGCATTTACTTTATTTCCAATTGCATCCAATGCGGCGTACCTAGCTTTACGTGCTGAGGCTTCAAGGCCTTCAGTAATATCGACAGTTACTTTTTCGATTGTCGTTTCAATTCCCAATAATTTCATTTGAGAGACTACCGCTTCGGCTTGCTTACCTGATCCAGGTTGCAGTTGATGATCAACTGTCACGGCATGAATTTGAATTGCTAACTTTGGCGCCTCAAGTGAGAGCGCGTATGCAAGTGAAAGTGAATCTGCACCACCTGAAATAGCAACAAGTACTAAGTCGCCCGCCTCAAGTTTTTCCAACCAGATGCGCACTGCACTTCTAATCGCTGGTGCACTGGACTTCATAAGCTAAGACTAGACCCGACCACCAAAGGGCATAAGTCCCTTTACGCTATAAATACTTGAGTACAGCAGGCCGGCATTCCTTGAGTTTGCCTCCCACATCATGCCATTTCCGGCATAGATAGTGATGTGGTGAATCGTCGAAATCGTGCCTTTGTATGAGTAGAAGAGAAGGTCGCCTGGCACAAGCTCATTGAGTGAAACGTGTTTTGTATACCCTGAATACAGCGCTGAGTTGAGTCGATCCCAATCTGGCCAATTCAAACCAGCCGATCGGTAAGCGGCAAATACAAGACCTGAACAGTCGAAAGTATTGGGGCCTTGAGTTCCCCATACATACGGTTTGCGGGCGAGAACTTGTTTCTTGGCATAGGCCACAGCCTTTAGGCGTTGAGCCTCGGTTGTTCTAATCGTTGAACGGCCTTTAAATCCAAGATCGGGCCAAACTTTTGATTGTCCTGGTGTCTGTTCGGCTTGGTTGGCTTGGGCCTCTTCTAGAAGAGCGAGCTGGCGCTGCTGTTCAAGAGTGGTGCGAATTTTGCGCGCACTCATCAACTCTTTCATTAATTGATCTTGAATCTTCTGTAGCTTAGAAACTTCTTTCGCCTGCTCGGCTTTGGCATCATCTGCAGCTTTTTTTGCAACCGCAACTTTGTCTGTTGCTTTTTGCTGAACGATTTTTGCATCATCTGCAGCTTTTTTTGCTGCAAGAGCAATAACCTCGGCGGCTTTAAATCTTTCCAAGGCAATTGTATTCTTAGAACCTAAAGTGCTTAAAGTGCTTAGTTGATCTACTAAATCTTGCGGGCCATTTGTACTTAATAATGGTTCGATATCACTCATACTTCCACCCAAAATATATGCGTTCGCTGCAAGTCTTCCAATTACACGATGTGCCTCATCTACTGCCGCGGCGGTTTCAAGTGCGTATTGTGCGGCGGCTTTCGCAGCCGCTTGTGCTATTGCTAACTCTTTTTGTGCCTTTACATACAGGGCAGTCGCCGCATTTGCTTTCGCAGTCAGAGTGCGCAGGCTTTGATTAGCAGCAGCCAGTTTTGCCGCTTGCGCATCTGCGGCTTTTTTCTTAGCCGCCTCAATCTTCTTAGCCGCCTCAATCTGAGCGAGCGTAGGTTTAGGGGTTGATCCAAGAGCTGGCGCCGTAGTCAACGTCAGCATCGCGATGAGAGCCAGTGATAAGGCTCTATATTTTTTCAAATCAAACCTCCGGAGGAAGGCCTTAAGAATAATTGAGTCAGCTTAGGAATGTCGGGTAATAGGTGCTGGTGTCCTCAATTAGATACATCACGGCGAACAAATAAAAATGATGCAATAACTGCACCAAGGGCAACATAGATCCCGCCCACTAATAATGCATGCGAGTACTCAATGCCTGTCGACATACCACGCGCTCGACCTCCAGCTGCAATTGCCTGAAGTTGGGCCCCTGGCATCCAGTTCTGTAAAGAGTTTTTAACTGCGATTAAGAGGTTTTCAATGATTAATAACCACAATACTCCAAAAGAGATTGCACTGATTGGCGAACGAAGGAGCAGACCTAACACCATTCCAATCGTTCCAAAACCAATGACAGAGATAATTACATTAATGAACGTTGTGAAAAGCGCGTGACGACCATCAGCGCCAAACCAAAGATCTGTTGAAACTTTCGCTCGAGGCGCTAAAAGTACCGATGCAGTAATACTGATCACGGCCGAAAGAACAATCATAATGAGTGCGAATATTTTCATCGCAATAAATTTTCCAGCCAGGACTCGTAAGCGCCCAGGTTGGCGAACTAGAAGATTGCGTAAAGTTCCATAGGTGTATTCCTGTGCAGTCTGTGCTGCAAAGACACATAAGGCAATGATTCCAAGAAAGCCTCCAACGCTGCTAAAGCCTTGGACTCCGCCGGTGGCGAGCCCAAGAACTTCACGGCTCACCATTCGACCACGATCAGAGTTTCCATCTGGTGAATCTATGAGTAGAAATAGAAGTGAAGAAAATAGCGCACTAAAGAAGACGACCGCACCCATGGTTCCTAGGAAAAGTGATGGCCGACGTAACTTTCGTAGTTCTGCGAATGCAACGTTCCACATTATTTTTCACCCGTCATTTCAAAGAATGTTTCTTCGAGGTTTGGAAGTTGCGGCGTCAACTGTGAGAGCGTAATTCCTGCGTCAAATGCGGCGCGATTAAAATCTTGCGCCCAATTGGCAGGCCCCTCAATATGAACGGCACTTTCCCTAATCATTGCTCTGTGTCCAGCTGCCTCTGCTATTGCAAGCAACGTTACAAGTTGAGAATCATTTGAACCCTTTGCAATTATGACGGGTTGTTGGTCAAGCATTAAGTCCGTCATTTTTCCGGTGAAGACGACTTCGCCTTTACGTAACATAACTAAGTAGTCACTGATTAGCTCTAACTCAGATAAGAGATGCGAGGAGACAAAGACTGAGGTCCCATCATTTGCTAGCGAGCGCAGTAGTGCACGAACCTCTTGGATTCCCTCTGGATCTAAACCATTTGTTGGTTCATCCAACATCAACAGCTTGGGATTTGGAAGTAGAGCTGCTGCGATTCCTAAGCGCTGCTTCATTCCTAGTGAATATGTCTTGTACTTCGATTTGCCACGATCGCCCAGTCCAACTTGTTCGAGCAAACGCTGCACCCGATCGGTTGAAAATCCACCGAGGGCCGCTAGATAGTTTAAATTCTCTTTACCGCTCAACGCTGGATAAAAGGCAGGGCCTTCAATCATTGCGCCAACGCGCGGTAAGTATTTCTCTGGGTGCTTGATTGATTCACCCAAGATTTCACCCGTCCCGCCAGTTGGTGTAATCAGTCCAAGAAGCATGCGCATCGTTGTGGTCTTACCCGATCCATTTGGCCCGACAAAGCCGCAGATTGTGCCGAGTGGGACCTCAAATGTTGCATGAGAAACGGCCATACGCTCTCCGTATTTCTTACTTAAATCTGTAACTGAAATCGCTGTGTTGGACATAGGCCTAACTCTGCCACAATTGCCTAGTGAGTACACCATGGGGTTACCGCCCGCGCCATGAGCGCGAAGAGCCGCAGTGGGATGTCCATCCCAAAACACATGCAGTTCGTGCCGGCCTTGCGCGCTCAGGTTTTGGTGAAACGTCAGAGGCGCTCTATTTGAATAGTGGTTTTACATACTCCAGCGCTGAAGAGGCCCTTGACTCTTTCGCTGATGAAACCGACCATTTTTTATATAGTCGTTTCCATAATCCAACTATTTCAATGTTTGAAAAGCGTTTGGCTGCCATTGAAGGTGCAGATTTCTGCGTAGCAACGGGCTCTGGAATGTCGGCAATGTTTTCATCCCTTGCCTGTCTCGTCGAGCAAGGTGATCATGTTGTTGCATCGGCTGCTATGTTTTCATCCTGCCATGTTGTCATAACTGAGTTCTTGCCAAAATGGGGCGTAACTTTCGAATTAGTTAAAGGTAATGATCCTGACGCATGGGCAAAGGCTTTAAGCAAACCAACTAAGGCAGTTTTTATTGAAACTCCAAGTAATCCTTTAATGGAGATCGTTGATATTCAAATGGTCAGTGACTTGGCACATCAAGTCGGAGCAACAGTAATCGTCGATAACGTAATGGCATCTCCTGTTTTACAAAAACCTCTTCAACTCGGTGCCGACGTTGTTATGTACTCAGCAACTAAGCACATTGATGGGCAGGGCCGTGTTCTAGCTGGAGCTATTCTCGGATCATCTCCGTATATCCATGAAAAGTTAATGCCTTTCACTCGGCATACTGGACCATCGCTAAGCCCGTTTAACGCATGGGTTCTCGTTAAATCACTTGAAACTATGCAGATGCGTGTGGAGCGCATGGTTGAAAATGCGCAATCTGTCGCCGAATTCTTAGAGTCACGACCTGAGATCAAATCTGTGCGCTTTCCTGGACTTAAATCCCACCCAGACCACGCACTTGCCATGAGGCAGATGAGCGGTGGTGGCACAACCGTTGGTATTGAGTTTGTTGGCGATCAAGCCTCAGTATTCGCCTTCATGAACAGGCTGCGCATCATTGATATCTCTAATAACTTAGGTGATAGCAAATCTCTTATTACCCATCCATCAACATCTACACACCGGCGCTTATCTCCTGAGGTGCAGGCTGAAATGGGTATAACGCCCTCAGTATTGCGATTATCGGTTGGGCTTGAGCACTCGACAGATTTAATAAAAGATTTAACTCAAGCACTCAATTGAGCAACAACTAAAACAACCGAGAGCAAGCTCAAGTAAGTTATTGACCATTGGAAAATCTTGCCTGCTGTTTTTCCATAATCAGGTGAGCTCTCTTTAAGCGCAACTAGTTCACGTGCAAATACCAAGCCGAGTAATACAGTTATGAAAAGTGACCAGAAAGGCAGCCCTGCAGAGAGAATGAGCCAGATCGAAGAAATGATCATCAGAATTGTGTGGAACCACATTTCGCGATGAACTCTTGCTTTAGTTGCAACTACTGGAAGCATTGGTATGCCAGCTGCCGAGTAATCATCTTTATATTTGATTGCCAGCGCCCAAAAATGTGGTGGTGTCCAAAAGAAAATCACCATAAAAAATGCTAGCGCTGTTAAGGAAAGTGAGTTAGTAACTGCTGCCCACCCGATAAATACTGGCATACAACCTGCAGCTCCACCCCAGACAATATTTTGGGATGTGCGGCGTTTTAATCCAATGGTATAGACCAAAACATAAAAGGCTATTGCGACAAATGAAAGTAACGTTGCAAGAGGTGTAGTAAATACCCAAAAAATAACTAGAGATAACACTCCAATCAAAGTTGCGAAAATAGCTGCATCTGTCTTACTTACTACTCCCATAACAATGGGCCGTTTAGATGTTCGCAACATTAATTTATCGCTTTCGCTTTCGATGACCATATTGAAAGCATTGGCGCTGCCAGCAGAAAGCGTTCCTGCAAGAATTGTTGTGGCCACAAGTTTGAGTGAGGGCAGAGCGTGCGCCGCCAAAACCATCGCCGGGAGCGTCGACACAAGAAGCAGTTCAACGACCCGAAGCTTCATCAGATCTAGATATCCACGCACAACACTCTTCACTGCCCTAGATTACTCAGCAAGCTGGATGGGGCTTCACCGTTTTTTCACAGGTTCGAGGGCTATTTTTCACTCAACGAAGGGAGCTTCACATGACACCTCCAGAGAAGCCCGAATGGATAGAGATCGCAGATAACGACAACGCTGCGAGCGTGCGCAGAGTTTCAAAGAAGCTGCCGATTCTTGCCATCGTTGCAGTCGCGACAGTCATCGGTGTTGGTGCACTCTTTGGACAGACGCAGGAAGAGAGTCCAGCCAGCGCTGTAGAAACCATCGCCCCAACAGTTCAGGCCACTCAAGCCAGTCAAACCTCTTCTCCTGCCTCAGAGGCTCCTGCAGTTAAGAAGAGCGCACCTGTTCCAAGCTCTTCAGTAACACAGTCAGCGGCTGAACAAGCAAGTGCTACACCAACTGCCACGACGGCTCCAAAGAAACCATCAATTGGGACACTTCCAACCTCAAATGGCGATGATGGTGAACATGATGGTGGCGAGGGTGAACATGATGGTGGCGAGGGTGACGACTAACTCTTAACCGTTAGAGTTCAGGTGTGCGCAAGAAGTATTTAACTCTTACAGTAATCGCATCTCTGTGTGCTATTTCTCTACCAGCACATGGTGAAGTTTTATCTAGCCAGACAAAAATGACATTGGTAAAAACTATCACTGGTGCGATTTCGCCGAAATCAGTTAGATCTTCCGGAACCGGCCTTGTGAGTGCACATAACATGATGTACAACCACAGCATCACAATTTATGATGCAAATACCTTTGATTTAATCAAGACCATTCCCGATTCCGTACAACTTTCAAAGTTTGGTTTTTCCAAGTACTCAACAATTTATAAAGGTGCACCGGTTGAAGGCTCTTACTCTCCTGATGGAAAGTATCTATATGTCACCAACTACGCTATGTATGGCAAGGGTTACAACCGAGAAGGACATGACACATGCTCGCCCGCTTCGAACTATGACACTAGTTTTCTCTATCGGATTGATTTAAGTAGTTATAAAATTGACGCCGTATATCCAGTTGGTTCGGTGCCAAAAGTTGTTGAAGTAACACCAGATAATAGATATCTTCTTGTTTCTAACTGGTGTTCCTATGATCTAAAAGTGATCTCTATTCAAAGCCAGAAAACCATTAAATCAATTAAAATTGGACGTTATCCCCGCGGAATTGCAGTCAGTAAAGATAGTAAAACTGCCTATATCGCCGAGATGGGTGGCAACCGCATCCACGTCATTAATTTAGAAGATTTCTCAATTTCGTATATTCCAATCGGGAGTAATCCTCGCGCCATCGTCCTTTCACCTGACAACTCAATGTTGTACGTAACTATGAACTTATCCGGCAAGGTTGCTTCTTGGAACTTGCTGAAAAATAGAATCGGTAGATCAGTGGCGACTGGAAAGGCGGCACGGTCTTTGGCAATATCAAGCGACGGTTCGGCTCTTTTTGTTGTTAATTTTGTAAGCGATACCGTCTCAAAAGTTCGCACGAGTGATATGAAAACATTACAAACTATTAGAGTATGTAATGAGCCAATAGGAATAGCTTTTGATACGCCCACACAGCGCACTTGGGTAGCTTGTTATGGCGGATCGATAAAAGTCTTTGACAATATTTAGGGTAACTCTGTAGCAACTGATATTTGTGCTTCGATATTGGGAGCAGCAATTCGACCTAGTAGCCGATCAATGGCTGCTCGTGCTCGATCTTCGGCTCGTATTCCATTCGGAATTTCATCGGCTAAGGTCACAAAAACATACTCACGGTCGGTAGATTCAACATATCCGGCCAAAGTAACAGTACCGTTTAGGGTCCCTGTTTTTGCATGGATTAGCCCTACAGCACTCGGTGCGGTAGTGATAAACCGCTCCTTTAAAGTTCCAGAAATGCCACTAACTGGAAGTGATTTATAGAGGAGTGCAAACTTTGGATCTTTTCGAGTTTTTAAAAGTAGTTGACCAATAATCTGAGCTGTTACACGATTCTCTTTCGATAAACCACTTGCATCGATAATCACTAAGTTTGTGGAATCAATTCCTAGACGAGAAAGAACCTCTGCGAAAGTTAAACTAACGCCTAGGTCATCAAATGAATACCCGGCCGCCCTTGATGAAAGACGTGCCAGACGCTCGGCTAAAACGTTATCGCTCCACAGGAGAGTGAAGTCTAGGATCTCTGAAATAGTTGGGGATTGGGAGGACGTTATTGGGGAACCCTCTGCAGCGATTACTGTTGCCGTGGCTGCAGCCTTCATAGTTGGCCTAAAACCTCGTTTATTCCAATATGCTTTCAAATTACTTACATCTTGCGAATATATCCCCGAATATGTAACCGTAATATTGTGAAGTGATCCGTGATTTGCGGTTTTAATCGCAGTCATAGCTTTGTAGGCTAAGTATGGCAAGGATGTCCTGTGCATTTTTTTTGCAACTACGCTGTCTAAACTTATCCAGGGGTCATATGAACCTTGGATGACTAGTGACTTCGGCTGCAATCCAAGAAATAACTTAGTTTCAAATCTGCTTAATGGATCCAAATATTCCAATGTGGCAGTTGCTGAAAGCAGCTTCATAACCGAGGCCGGCTTCCGTAGTGAGTTCGAGTTTCTCTCATATACAACTTCGCCAGTGGTCTCGTCCAACAAAATCATCGAAGGATTAGATAGAGCGGGTACTTTCAATAATTTGTTGAAAACTTCAGGGATTGAGAGGGGTGAAATTGCCGCATTCGCGGAGTTTACGTTAAGAGAAATTATTAATGTAAATATTAAAACAACTGTTTTTTGACGCATTTTCTGATTATCGCCAAATTGAGGCGATAAGAATATTTATCGTTGTTAGCCCAATCAGAAGTAGCCATGTGTTCCTTGCAAGTATTGGTTTCTTAACATTACGATAACTAATTACAAGAATTGAAATCAGTATTACTAATTTGATTCCGTATTTTGTGGGATTGAGCACCTCATCTGGATGCACCGTTTGAAACATTCCAACCATCGCTATTCCCGCGATTAAAGCCGTCAAGCCTGCATGCAATATTCCAGGGTGCAACTTCCGTGGATTCTTATTCCACTGGTGTAGGAGGAGAGAGAGAATTGCGATTACGCAGAGAATATGGAGTACGAGAAGCACCGTATTGATAGAAGTCATGTAGGCAGTTTAGAGTGCCCATATGTCCTCTCCAACCACTCCCGGCACGATTGGCCCAGGTGAGTTTTTTCCGGTGGTTGGTGTTGGACCGCATGAAGAACCATGGCCTGCGGGCGCCCAATACGATTCTGAACTGTTGCTAAATGGTGACCGACGTAATGTTTTAGATCACTACCGATACTGGAGTGTTGAAGCCATCGTTACGGATCTAGATACGAAGAGGCATAAGTTACAGATTGCAATTGAAAATTGGCAGCATGACTTAAATATCGGGTCGGTAGTGCGCACAGCAAATGCTTTTAACGTTGCTGGCGTACATATTGTCGGTAAACGCGATTGGAATAAACGCGGCGCTATGGTGACGGACCGATATTTAACTGTTCACCATCATCCAACTGTCGAAGATTTTGCAGTCTGGTGTAAGGCTAATAATCTGCCAATCATTGGTATCGATAACGTACCCGGATCTAAGCAGTTAGAGAGCGCTCAACTACCTGAAAGCTGCGTCCTTCTTTTTGGCCAGGAGGGTGCCGGAATGTCAGATGAAGGAATTGCGGTCTGTGAAGTTTTATATGAGATTAATCAATACGGTTCAACGCGTTCGATGAACGCTTCGGCAGCTGGAGCAATTGCCATGTACCACTGGGCTCTGCAGCATCTACCCAAATGATGAAGATATGGTTAACACGTAACTTAATTCTCTTAACACTCGTCTCTTTGGCTCAAGATGCCGCAAGTGAACTCTTGTATCCTCTATTACCGATTTTATTGACTGGTGTAATTGGCGCAGCGCCACTAGCTCTTGGTCTAATTGAGGGATGCGCTGAAGCTGCTGCTGGGTTTACTAAATTGATTAGTGGAAAATCTAGCGACCATTTGGGGCGTAGGCCATTTGTGATTGCGGGATATTCATTAGCTGGCGTTGGCAAAGCGCTAGTGGTGATTGCCACAAGTTGGCCCTTGGTTTTCTTAGGACGAGTCATTGATCGAATCGGTAAAGGAATGCGTGGTGCTCCGCGGGATGCGCTAATTTCCGACTCTGTAGATAAAGCACATCTGGGCCGCGCCTTTGGATTCCATCGCACTGGTGACAATATTGGCGCTGTAATTGGGCCTGGAATGGCTTTAATTGGGTTGGCAATGCTCGATGGCGACGTACGTGCAGTTGCTAAATGGGCCTTAATTCCAGCGATAATCTCTGGGTTATTAACTTTATTAGTCAAGGAAAACTTTGTTAGAACTCCAAAAATTAGGGCGGAGAAGAAAGCTCATCCACAACTCCCCCGGAGTCTAAAGCGCGCGATTGCGCTTTTAGTGTTGATTCAATTGACTAATATTCCGGACGTACTTTTATTACTACGTCTGCACGATATTGGTTTTTCAACACAAGGTGTCGTTCTCTCATACATGCTCTTTAGTGGCGTCACAGTTCTTGCAGCATTTCCTGGCGGGTATGTGGCCGACAAACTCTCTCCGCGTGTTGTTTATGCAGTTGGACTCCTCGCCTTTGCTATCGCTTATGCAACTTTAGGTTCAACTCAGAACCACATAGTCGCACTAATTGCACTTGCGTTATACGGACTGTTCCCTGCACTTACCGATGGAGTGGGCAAAGCATGGATTGCAGGTCTGAGCCAAGAAGCACACCGTGGCCGTGCACAAGGTGTGTATCAAGCTTCGATGAACTTCGCAGTACTTGGCGCTGGAATATGGGGAGGTGCACTATGGAGTAAAGGTGTTATCCAATGGCCTTTAATAATTGCTGCAGCAGGCGCGCTTATTGGCGCTTTAACTCTTGCAACAGCCCATCTACGCAACGTTCGACCATAAATAAGACCTCTTCGTAGGCTTGGATTGATTGGTTATACGGGTCGGGAACCTCTAATTTATGAAACTGCTCTGAAGTTGGATCGATTGATGCCAGTGATGGATCAAAACTTCGTAGATAAAAAACTTTCTCCCGAGACTCATCATCGGCAGCTAATTTAATTGCATCGTTAAAGTTACTTGAATCCATAACCAAAATTAAGTCGCTCTCGTAAAAATCACTTGATTGAAACTGGCGAGCCGAATGAGAGTAGGTATAACCAGCGTTTTTCCAGACTTTCTCCGATGTTGGATGTGCGCTCTGTCCTATATGCCAAGCCCTAGTACCTGCACTATCAACCACTATCTCGGGGTTATCCCAATCTGTAGTCCGATTGCTCAGAACGGCTGCGGCCATAGGAGATCGACATATATTGCCCATGCAGAGCATTGTTATTCGTATCTTTGGCAGGTTATTTAAATGCTTAATCAAGCCTCGGGCTCATCATCTAGCGTCTCTTGTACTGACTTTAGCCGACGCTCAATTTCATCGGCCTCTTCGATTCGGCCTTGCATGCGAACGATTTTTGCAATGCGCGATTCGACGTCGATGATGAATTCAAAGTCTTTAGGCTCGTCTTCACTGACAACGGAGAGCACTTGCTCAAGGGTTGCTAGCCCGTCATCGAATTTTTCGAGAAGGAGCTGCGCTTTACCCAACTCAAACAGTGCAAAAGTTTCACGCCGATGATCATGGCCAGTTTCAAAGACATCAATGGCCTTGCGCGCAGTTTCAAGGGCTAACTCACCTTCATTTAATTCGATTAGACATGAGGCAATTTTTTGGTCACAGCGCGCAACATGAATAACCTCTTTATTGCGCTTGAATAGGATCCTTGCCTCTCTAAATGCGTCAATTGACTTCTCGTAATTTTTCAACTCTCTTTCAGCGCAACCGATTAAGTGAAGATCGTTCGCCGCACCGATTTCATTGCCATCTACTAAATGCTCCTGTGCACATTCGCCCATTGTTAAGACGACTTTTTCATACTGTTTGGATGTGTACCACCATTCGCCCAATGTGCAGGCGAGCTCGAGTGCAATTGGAGATTTGTTTTCACGTAAAATCTCAACTGCCTTACTCATCGCAGTTGCCGCCTCGTCCATACGCTTTAACTGATTAAGGTTGTAACCAATTGCAGAATATGCTTGCGCTAAGCCCTCACTTGGTGCACTTGCGCCTAACGTTGAATAGATATCTCGCGCAGTTTCCGCCAGGGCCAATGCCTCGTCATATTGGCCGCGTGCATAGATTCTGGCGCTGAGTTCGTAGTACGTGCTGGCGCGCTCTTCACCATCGACTTCGGGAATTCGATCCCAGAGCATCTCCTCTGTGATGATCTCTTCCATATCGTCGTCTTCGCTCACGCAGCCCACCTCTCCTGTGCAAACTCTTTACGCGACTCTATACGCAAACTCTTAGATTCAGCTTCGAATAGACAGAGGGTTGAAGCTGCCTTACGCTTTCTACTTGCAAACCATTTGCATCTACAAGGGGGTCGGAATGAACGTCGTAGTTAAGGCTCCCCAGAGCTTGAGCCAGCGTCTGAGCCCAGATGAGTGGCGCCGTATGGCCAGCATGTTCGGTTTTATCCTCTTTCTCCATGTGGCTGGGGCGCTTTTGATGTGGAGGGCCACGACGGGTAACTACACACTAAGTGATGGCTCACTCTTTGGATGGGGAACGGCGGCATTGGCATACACCTTAGGTATGCGCCATGCATTCGATGCCGATCACATTAGCGCTATTGATAACACAACTCGAAAGTTGATGTCAGAAGGTAAGCGACCACTGGCTGTTGGATTCTTTTTCTCTCTCGGACATTCATCGGTGGTCTTTGTTTTGGCAATGATTCTTAACTTTGGAATTAAAGCTTTGGGTTCACAGCTTAAAGACGATACTTCTACTCTTCACCACTACACCGGACTCATCGGTACGACCGTTAGTGGAACTTTTCTTATGCTCATCGCAATTTTAAATCTAATCATCCTGATTTCAATAGTGAATGTCTTTATTCAAATGCGCAAAGGTGCATATAACGAGGAAGAGTTGGAAAAACATCTTAACTCTCGTGGACTGCTCATGCGCTTCTTCGGACCAATCGCTCGACGCATTGATGCTTCATGGAAAATGTATCCACTTGGAATTCTATTTGGTTTAGGTTTTGACACTGCAACAGAAATCGGTCTGTTAGTGCTAGCGGGCTCCTCTGTTATTGCCGGTCTGCCGTGGTGGGCGATAATTTCACTCCCATTATTCTTTGCAGGTGGAATGAGTCTGCTCGACACAATCGATGGATCATTTATGAATTTCGCCTATGGGTGGGCTTTCTCAAAACCTGTTCGTAAGGTCTACTATAATATTATTATTACAGGGCTCTCTGTCTCTGTTGCATTTTTTGTTGGTGGCCTTGAACTCTGCCAAGTCTTTGCTAGGCAGTTAAATCTCACAGGTGGTTTTTGGGATTATGCATTGGCCTTTAATTTAAACAGCGCTGGTTACTTTATCGTCGGTGCATTTGTTGTTGTCTGGAGCATCGCGCTTATTTTATGGAAATACGGAAAAATCGAAGAGCGTTGGCATAGTAAGGCTCACGCAGCTCAGCTGGCACGTGGTGAAGAGAGCGATCACACCGCTGCAGGCATCGACCTTGGCCCAATTAAAGATGGATTTAAGATCGATTAAAAAGCTTTATCCGTTGCTGGCCAATTGCTGCACCAAATAACACTATCAACGCTCCCAATGGCTCATACCAAGAGATTTTTTCACTCAAGAATAGAATTCCAACAATTACTGCGATGACAGGTGTTACATAAGTGACAGTACTTGCGATTGCACTTCCTGCAGCCTCCATAATCTTAAAATTCCAAATATAGGCAAAGCCGCTACCAAATACTCCAAGGGCAATCATGGCAAAGACTGGCCCTGCCCGATAATTATCTTTAGCGATTCCATCCATCAAATAGAACGGCAGTAAAGTTATTGCACCAGTTGAAACTTGAACTGCCGCTAGCGCCTCTGGTTGAAGTTTTCTAGGTAGAACAAATCTGCGTGAGTATGGAAATGAAAATCCATAGCAAGTCACGGCAAGCAAGAGCGCTAGAACGGCGCCAATAGGGTTACTTCCTAAGCCTTTCCACACACCTAAGACTGTAAGAACTCCAATAAAGCCAAGAAGTAGTCCAGCAACCTGATATTTCTTAGGTCTCTCTTCCCGGAAAGCGACCATGATCGCAAGAAGTGTCATAAGTGGAGTGACTGCATTGATAATTCCAGCCAAAATGGATGTCACTTTAGTCTCGGCAACAGCAAATAAAACCCCAGGTATGACATTGAGAAGTAAGGAGATAACCCACAAGTGCAACCAGATTTTCTTGTCTGTAGGTAGAGCAATTTTCTTATAGCGCGCCCAAAAAACGAGAGTCAAAGCACCTAGTGAGACTCGCCCGAAGGCAACGCCAATTGGCGTTAAAAATTCAAGGCCTAATTTTATGAATATAAATGAACAGCCCCACACGATTCCCAGGGCGGCATAAAGAACTACCCAGTTAGAGCGGCTTTTATGGGTAGCTGAGGGCGAAGGCACCGAGCAATGATGACACAGCCATCCAGAGCCACCAAATACGCACGATATCTACATGCCAATGATCACTTACGTAGAGACCAAGTCGGGCACGGTTCCAGTTTCCAAGGGAGATAAATACCGTAAGAGCTAAGTGAACGAAGTTTAAAATTGCGAACATGTAGAAGCATGAAGCGTATGCGCCATCGGAAAAAGTAAATGGTGCCGTTGCGATTGTGTTGAACTGATAAACAATCGCTGCCACGGATGCAACAAAAGCGACGAGTGAACCAAGCTTAAGCTGCGTTTGATTTCCCGCACGAACGCCTTTTAGTCCGTAGAAGTGTGCAAGGAGACCAAAAACTGCGATTGCGGTAACTGTCCAACCGGGTGCCGCTGATAGCGGTGTGATTGCCGGATGATCAGCAGTTGCCGCTGGCAACCACATGTTATTGACATTTTGCCCCTTCAAATAGAAGAAAACAAACATCATGCTAAGTGCGAATGCGATATCTGCTACGAGTAAGAGAATTACTCCAAGTCGGTTGCGACTTCCTACTACATCAGGATGCTCATGGTGTGCATGTGTCTCGACGCTCATGACTGTGCCTTTCCATAATCATATGGATCTGAGTTGACTGTAGGTAATACATCAAAGTTTTCTAGCGGAATCGGGTATGCAACTGTCCACTCTAAAGTCTTAGCGTGCCATGGATTTATCGGCGCTTTGACTCCACTTCGTGCCGAAGAAATAACACCATAGAGCAATACCAGCATGCCCGCCATAATGATGTAAGCACCACCAGTTGTGACCATATTTGCTGTGTTAAATGTTGGCGCATATGACTCAACGCGACGTGGCTGCCCTGCTAAACCGACCATAAACATGCCAACAAATGCGATATTAAAACCGATTTGAACTAGCCAAAATGCAATCCAGCTAAGGCCTTTATCAAACATGCGTCCTGTCATTTTAGGGAACCAGTAGACAAGAGCTGCTAGGGCTCCCGTTAGTCCAGCACCCATTAAGGTGTAATGGAAATGCGCAGTTACATACATTGATCCGTGTAAGAATGCATCGGCAGGAACATCTGAAAGATAGATTCCAGTAACTCCACCAATCATGAAGTTCCACAAGAGCGCAAAGATCGACATTAACGGCATTGTCATCCACAATCGCCCGCGCCACAACGTTCCAATTAAGACGAGGAATAACATCCCAGTTGGAATTGAAATGAGTTCAGTAGTTAACATAAAGGGAGCATTTAGCAGCGGCGCCCAACCCGAAATGTACATATGGTGCGCCCAAACGAGAATCGATAAACCGGATATTCCGGCGATACCCATGATTGCGACGTTAAATGAAAATAGTGGCCGTCGAGTAAAGACTGGCGCCATCTCCATCAGCGCAGCCAGAGATGGAATCAGAATTACATAAACCTCGGGATGGCCCATGAGCCAGAATAAGTTTTCATATAGCCAGCCACTGCCGCCAAGGGCTGTGTTGTAAAACGAGGTCCCAAGTGCGCGATCAAAAGCTGATAAAACTTGCGAGAGAAAGAAAACTGGAAATGCTGGAAGGGCCAACGCGACCGAAGCAACTACGCCGTAAATAAAGATCGGGGTGCGATTCCATGTCATTCCCTTAGCACGCATCTTCACAACAGTTGTCGTGATATTTGCTCCTGCAACCATAGTTGAGATTGCAAAGATGCAGATGTACATGATGTAGCCATCCATACCGAGCGGAGCTTGGCTAGCTAATGGATTGTAAGCAGACCAACCTGTTGTGATTCCACCAATGAACTGGCCCCACAGTAGCGGCACTGCGGCGGCAACAATGAGCCAAAAACTCAGGGCATTTAACCGAGGAAATGCCATATCGCGGGCGCCGATCATTATCGGCATAATGAAGTTACCAAAAGGTCCGGTAACCATAATGATTGTGCCAACAATCATTAAAATTCCATGTGTTCCAACGATGGAGTTATAAGCCTGAGGATGTAGCCACCCACCCGTTGGAGTACCAAGGTTTGTGCGAATTAACATCGCTAAGGTGCCGCCAAGGAAAAAGATCAAAATTGTAATAAATAGATACTGAATGCCAACTACTTTGTGATCAGTGGTATATCGCAGGTATCGCTTTGGGCCCATATCTTTACCTGCTAAGAACATATTCTCTTCGTGAGTTAAATCTTTACCCATTAACCAACGAAATGGCCCAACGAGCGCGCCGATCCCTGTCATAAAGCCAACAAACCAAGCGATCATTGAAAGGAGGGTGATCTTATCTTCCCGAGAAAAAATTAATGCTCCGTCCGCATCTTGGGGCAAGAAAGCAAGGGAAAGTCTCCAAACAACTATTGCGCTGAGAGCTCCAAGTGCGAGAGCAGTAAAGACGTTAAGTTTCTCGATAATCGATTTCCCTGGTGCTGCAACTGTTTTATTCATTACGGTTGTCATTATGCGCCCTTCTCAATTGCTGCATTATTACTTAGCCAGGTTTCATAATCAGCTTGACTTACAACATGGACTTTGGTTTGCATATATGCATGAAGTAATCCGCAAAGCTCAGCGCACCGAACATCAAAGACTCCGATTTTGTCGGGAGTTACTGCGGTTTCAGTTGTGTAACCAGGATTTGCATCCATCTTGATTCCCATTTGAACAACCCAGAATGAATGCTTCACATCAACGCTAGTAATGTGGAAAACAACTGGCTTATTGACGGGAAGATAGAGATCTTGGCTGCGTGCGCCATTTGTATAATCAAAGCTCCACACCCATTGTTGACCCGTTACATTGACTTGAACTGCATTGGTATCAAGTACGCCTTCGTTGTCATGTTGGAGCACAATTAATCCACCAATAAGTGCAAATAGACAGAGCAAACCGGAAACACTCACCCAAAGAGCGGTAACACGTGGGGAGTTTCGAATCTCGTGATCGGCCTCAGGGGGTGGATTATCTCCATAGTGGCGCTTAGATGTTAAGACGGTGATACATATTGCAGTAACTAAACCTGCAACTGGTGAGGCTGCCCATGTGAAGATTGTAATCAAAGAGATAATACTGCTCATATTCTCTGATGCCGGACTCACAATGTTGCGAACGTGGAACTCTACGCCGATGAATCCAATTACGGCAGTGCATATAACCCAGAGAATCGCGGTCTTTTTAACATCGGGTTTTTTCCACCACTGTGGTGACTTAGGTGTCATTACGTCTGTCATGGCGCGTTATCCCTTCACTGTAAAGTGGCCGGACATATAGCCCATGGTTGACATTGCTGCACCAAACTTTGCGATAGTTCCGTCTCCACATGGATACTCGCAGTTCCAAACATATTCACCGGGTCCGCCGGTAATAAAAGTAAATGTCGTGACATTTGGTTTCGTTGTAAATCCCTCTTCAGGCATATTCTCTTCGGCAACGGCCTTCATCGGAACACTTAAGAAAAACTCATCTTGTCCAACAGCTAAGCCATGAACCGTAAAAGTATGTCCTACGGCATCAGGTGAGATCGAAGTTATTCGCTCGCCATTTAAATCTGCAGAGCCGTCAATGGTTCCTCGCACATGTGCGAAGTAATCATTATTCAAGCTCTCGCCGCCATCGTAATTTGTAACGGTCATGGTGATTACTGAGTGTGCTGGGACTTCAAAGTTTGTACTTGGGCCATACGTCACATAGCCAGGATGTGCGCCACCATCTTTACCGTGGCTGCCTGCTGAGCTATCTGGATAGACCGAAATCGCAAGAGTCGCATGAGGTAAAACACCCTGTGGAGTCTCCATAGTTCCAGCTGGAGTGGCCGCGAGTACGGTTGAATCATTTTTCGCTGATGCAACGTATGTACCGATTCCAGCGATCACGCCAGCTCCGATAATGACCGTTCCAAGTGCGCCCAAAATCCGTTTATTCATCTGCGCCCCTCCTGAGTGGGAATGTGTTCTTTACATAGAATCTCGCACGAGTGTGAGCCGGTTCACCGAAGGCTAGCCCTATATTTGAATCTAACAAGGGTAATTGGTACTGATTACCCCTAGTACGCAGCAGTACATGAGAGTTAGCCTTCAACAATTATGGATATGCATCATCACGAGAGAGCTCTCTGGAGTTCGTGGCAGCTTGCACCAGAGATTCTCCTGCCTCTGCTACTGCTTAGTTATCTTTATTGGAGCCGCACCAAAAGTTCGGTCCCGATGCGTCAACAGGTTTTTTTCTATTCAGGCGTTCTGAGTGTACTGACCGCCATTGTCACACCTATTGGTACAAGAGCAATGGATTACTTCTCCCTTCACATGGTTCAACATATAACTCTAATGATGATCACTGGGCCGTTGCTGGTTCTTGGTACACCTAATACATTCCATCCAACAAATAATCTCTTTAAAGCTGCAACTCAACCTGGTTTTAGTTGGTTAACCTATGCAGCATTAATGATTGGAGTGCACTTACCCGTCCCCCATAAATTTATTATGGACAACCCGTGGGCACACACATTCATTGAAGTTCCGCTCTATCTTCTTTTGCCGTATTTCTTCTACTTCAATCTCTTAGATCGTAATTTAGTGAATCGACGCATCTCACCTGCCTTGGCAGTTATCTCACTCTTCCTCATGATGGTTCCAGAAACGTTGACTGGCTTCTTTATTTACGCCGCGCCTAATTCTATATACGACGATATGTACTCACTCAACGATCAACGTCAAGGCGGTTCGTTTATGTGGGCTGGATCAATGATCATCGATACGGTGTGGATGTCATTTGCTGTTTACCATTGGATTAAATCTGAAGAGAAGAAGTCTCGTGATATCGATGCCGAGTTAGCTGCAGGCAATGACAAATAAGGATGAGTTTCAAGCACCTGATTGGGTGAGTAATGACTCTTCAACTCCACCGATATCAAATAAGCAAAAGCGAATTTTGAATATCTCTCTATTTATAGTTGTGCCCTTTTGTATGTGGGCCGGCTGGTTTGAATTTGGGCGTGCCCAAAGCGGTAACTGGCGGGCGTGGGTCTATACATTTGAGTGGCCGTTTTTTGCTGGTGTCTCTTTTTATTTATGGCGGCGGCTTTCAAAGGGCGATATTCCCCGTATTCCGCGCCCGGATCTAACCGATCTCGATGGTAACGACGAGCAATAATCCACGGTAGAATTAGCGACGTTGATGCAACCGCATCAAAGAACTTCCCCCTAAGCGCAGCACATGCCGCGCTACTTGCGAGTCTTATCACGACCCTGACGGCCATTAAGTGCCAGTCAAACCCGAGACGCGCTTGTCGTCTCGATTGGTATGCATTTCTATGTCTCTACAACCACGTACTCCCGCGCCCGGAAAAGCCCGTCGCGCAGCATCTGTCGGTAAACCTAAGCGCGCTAAGAAGGCGGCAGAGTTTAAGGCCGCTGACCCGAAGGCACGTCACACAACTGCCCAAAAGAATGCACGCAAAGGTGCTGCCGCTACTACTCGTCGCTACTCAGATGCAGATCCAGCGACCGTTTCTAAAAAAGAGGTTCGTCTAACCGATCGCTCAAAGCTTCGCGCTAAGCGTTTCCAAGAAAAAACCGCATCACGTCCACGCCCAGTTGAGGCACCGGAGGAGCGCAAAGCTCGCATCGAACTTTCACAAAAGCCTGAGAGTCGCGCAAAGAAGTTTGTTGCCGAGCGAACTGAGCGCGCTAAGCGTCCAGTTGATAAGAAGCCAGATTTTAAGAAGACTGAGTACAAGAAAAAAGAGTACGTCAAGCCTGAAAATAAAAAGTCTGAGTACAAGAAATCAGATACTCGTCCTACAAATCGACGTGATGCCGCGATTGCCAAAGTTTCACGGACCGATGATGGCCGTCCAAACTTTATTCCTCGCAAGGTTGAAAAATTCGATCCAACACGTCCGAAGAAGCGTTCAGTTGCACCCGATACACGTGCTGCTAACTTCCGTGCCGAGCGTCCTGTACGTGACCGCCGTAATGATTCACCGGCATATGCCCGTGATGATTTTAAGCACTCGTCAAAGACCCACACCAATGCCGCTGTCGATTTTGGCGCCGACGATAATTATATTTCAGCGAATTTAGCTGACGCTAACTTAGTTGATGCAACTCCTCTAACTGAGATCACAACAACTTTCAGCGACTTAGGAATTGCAGCTCCGCTTGTTAATGCCCTTGCTAAGCAGGGAATCATGCATCCATTCCCAATCCAAATTGCAACGTTGCCAGACGCGCTAGCTGGCCATGACATCTTGGGGCGCGGACAGACTGGTTCAGGTAAGACTCTTGCCTTTGGTTTAGCCCTTCTTAATAACTTAAATGGTCGCGTTGCTAAGCCACATAAGCCACTAGCTCTTGTACTTACGCCTACGCGTGAACTTGCCCAGCAAATCGATGAGGTTTTGATGCCGCTTGCCCGCTCAATTGGTCACGAATCAGTTGTTGTTGCCGGTGGAATGTCATATGCAAAGCAGATCACTGCGATGCGCCGTGGAACTGCAATCTTGGTTGCTACCCCTGGCCGTCTAATTGACTTGCTCAATAAAGGTGAGGTTCAACTAGATCAGTTAGAGATAACCGTTCTAGATGAGGCCGATCAAATGGCCGATATGGGCTTCTTGCCCGTTGTAAAAGAGATTTTGGATCAAGCCAAGCTCGATGGACAACGTCTGTTGTTCTCAGCAACTCTTGACCGCGGTGTTGATTCATTGGTTCGCCAATACTTGAAGAACCCAAAGACTCACTCACTACAAAACGATCGTGCATCAGTTTCAACGATGGAGCACTTCGTTCTTGTTATGAATCCAGGCGACAAAGATGACATTACAAATCAAATCGCTGCCCGTAATGGTAAGACGATTATGTTTGTTAAGACTCAGCGTGGTGCCGATCGTTTAGCTGACAAGCTTGCACATGCAGGTGTTGCAGTTGGCGCTTTACACGGTGGAAAGTCACAAGCTGTGCGTACTCGCACACTCGCATTATTCAAGGAGTCAGCTAACGCCGCACTTGTTGCAACCGATGTTGCGGCACGTGGAATCCACGTTGACGGAATCTCATTGGTTGTTCACGTCGATGCTCCAACAGATCACAAGGATTATCTACACCGCGCAGGTCGTACTGCCCGTGCAGGTGAGGCCGGAACTGTTGTAACAATTGCAACGACTAAACAGCAGAAATCAATCGGTGGTCTTACTTCTCGTGCTGGTGTAACTCCAAAGTTTGTTGGTGTAACTCCACTTAGCACTGAACTAATGAAGATTACTGGCGCACAGGAGCCATCAGGTGTTCCTTACATCGTGCCAATCGTTGAAAAGTCAGTGCGCAGTAGTGGCAATAAGCGCCCTCGCCCTAACTCAAGTCAGCGTCGCCGCCGCCCTCACTAAGCATGAGGGATTGGGGATTAACGCATAATCCCTGTATGACCTAAGGAATAACGCCCTGGTTGGGGCCAAATGGTTAAACCGTGGGGCTCTTTGCCGACTTTGATTTTCTTTATAAGTTTTCCTTTGCCTATGTCAAAAACATAGACAACATCGTCATATCGGCCTGATACCCAAAAGAATTTTCCATCGGCAGAAATGTTGCCCATGTCTGGGCTCCCACCTCCCGGAATAATCCATTTCGCAACCAAACTATTATCACTAAATCGGAGGACGGACACAGATCCTTCTTCGCGATTAGTAATGAGAAGAGTTTTTGCATCTCTAGTCACGTAGAGACCATGAGCTCCACGTCCAGTTTTCAAAAATACAAATTTACCAAAGTTATTAGCCTGCATTACCCAAAGGCCATTCGATGCCATATCGGCAATATAGAAAGTCTTTCCGTTCGGGGAAACTTTTACATCTTGTGGCATTGGTGTCATGCCACTTTTTTGCGGAAGTAACGCCTTCCCAACCAATTTCATCTTCGCAGTATCTATTTTGAGAATCATTCCACTGAATTCACATGTTGCAATGAAGAAAGTACCATCTGCGCTCCAATCTGCATGGTTAACTCCAGCGCATGGAACGTTTACAGCTTTTTTAATAACCATGGTCTGCGGATCTCTAAAGACGATTTGTTTGTCCGCCTCGGCCATAACAATGGCATACTTTCCATTTGGTGTGAAATATAAGTTATAAGGATCATGAACATAAATATCTTTACCCGCAGTTACCGTCATTGGGTTAATCGGTGTTAGATAGTTTCCCTTATTGTCATTGACCCACAAAGTTTTTAGGTCCCATGAAGGCACTACGTGCTGTGGAGCTTTACGAACTTTAATTGTTTTTACAATTTTGTAAGTTTTTGGATCTATTACGGACACAGTCGAAGATTGAAGATTAGGAACGTAAACTCGCTCAGGCATATTCTTTACAACATCACTTAGATTATTTGGTGATGCTGCGGAAAATATATTGTTTGGATCTAAAACTGGCGGCATTCCGCTTAAAGGTGCGGCGAAAGCTGAATACGGTAATGCCAAGGAGAGTACGAGCGCGAGAACTGCTAAGCGCTTCATCAGGCCTTCAATAGTTCAGTTAGAGTCACTGGCGTAAGGCCTTTAGCCTGTAATTTTGCAAGCAATGTTGGCATCGCATCTAAAGTTACTTTGTGACCAAGATGCATACTAATAATCGATCCATTTTTCACATTGTTCATTACATTATTAATAACACTCGACTTACTTGGGTTCAGATAATCTTTAGAATCAACATCATATGAGATGCATTGACCATAACCATACTTAACGGCTGCAGCACGAATTACCGGAGTTGAGAGCTGAGTACCCGATGGGCGAAACCAGGCACCGTGATTTCCAATAAGTTTCGTCAATTCGGCGGCACATTTAGAGATTTCAGAGTCGACTCTCTTGGCAGAAATTGTTTTCATTTGGGTATGTGTCATCGTGTGATTTCCAAGATCGTGACCTTCAGCGATAATTCGAGAGGCAATTGCTGGGTCGGACACTAGCCATGTTCCAACAGCGAAGATAGAAACTTTAATTCCGCTGGATTTAAATAACTTAAGTAGTGGATCTGCAAAATCAGGAGCCCCGGCGCCGTGAAAAGTCAGTGCTACTTTGGCAACGCTTCGAGAGCCGTGACCTATATCTGACGTCGCAGCTTGCGCCGAAGGAGCTTGGCCAAGTTCTAAGACGCCTGCGCTAAGTACGGCTGCAGCTTTGAGAATATCGCGCCGGGTGAGTGACATAAGTTGAGTCTACTGCACTAATAATTACTTATATGTAGGCTCTGGCCATGACTGAGCTAACTAATAACCCATTTTTCAATCGCAGTGTTCTTGAATTTGAACTCCCACCTTTCTCTCAGATTCGAGAAGAGCATTACTTGCCGGCTTTTTACGCCGGGTGTACCGAGCAATTAGGTGAGATTCAGGTGATTCTAGATACACACGGTGTGCCAACTTTTGAGAACACAATCGTTGCTATGGAAAAAAGTGGTCAGCTGTTAATGCGAACGCTTTCAGTTTTTTATAACAAATCCTCAAGTGATACCAACGATGCCCTCGATGCTATTGAGGAGGAGTTAGCGCCGAAGCTTGCGGCTCACCAAGATAAAATTCAATTGAATCCTGTCCTTTTTGCTCGAATTAAAAGTTTATTCGATGACCGTGAGAATTTAAATCTGAGCGGCGAGGATTCCTGGCTTCTCGAGCGTTATTACATGGATTTAATTCATGCAGGCGCTCACTTAACTGACACTGAGCGAGAGAGCCTCAAGCAACTCAATGAGAAGCTTTCAATTCTTGAAACTACTTTCTCGAAAAACGTATTGGCCGATACTAATGATTTGGCCGTACTTGTAGATTCCTTAGTAGAGCTCGATGGTCTTAGTGACAATGAAATTACTGCTGCCGGTAACGCCGCGAGAGATCGTGGACATGAGGGTAAGTGGCTAATAAACATGGTGAACTTCACTGGTAACCCAGTACTCGACTCACTTACCAATCGTGAGCTTCGGAAAAAGATTATGCAGAAATCACTCTTAAAAGCCAATCGTCCAAACGCTAATGACAACAAACCAGTTTTGTTAGAGATGATTAAGTTACGGGCAGAGCGTGCCGAATTATTTGGCAAAAGCACTCACGCAGAACATGTGATTTCAATTCAGACGGCGAAGAGTCCAGAGAACGTGCACACAATGCTCAAGAAAATGGCTCCTGCAGCTATGCGAAATGCGAAGTTGGAGGCTGTAGATCTTGAAAAATCTGCGGGTTCTGCAATTGAGAGTTGGGATTGGGGTTTTTACACTGAGCAGGTCCGATTAGAAAAATACAATATAGATACCTCTAAAATGCGACCTTACTTTGAGCTCGAACGTGTTTTGCATGATGGCGTTTTCTTCGCGGCTAACAAACTTTTTGGCATCACTTTCAAAGAACGTACTGATTTAGTGACTTACCACCCAGAGGCTCGGGCCTTTGAAGTCAGTAATGAAGATGGAACCCCGCTTGGGCTCTTCATTGGTGATTTCTTTACTCGTGATTCAAAGCGCGGTGGTGCGTGGATGAACAGTCTTGTAGACCAGAACTTTCTTCTTAGTCAGCTTCCTGTTGTTGTAAACAATCTCAATATCCCGAAGCCTCCTGCCGGGCAGCCTGCACTTTTGACTCTTGATTTCACGACAACTCTGTTCCATGAATTCGGTCATGCGTTGCATGGGCTGCTTTCACAAGTTAAATATCCACGTGTTTCAGGAACGTCAGTTCAGCGCGACTTTGTTGAGTTCCCATCTCAAGTAAATGAAATGTGGATTATGTGGCCCGAAGTTCTTAATAACTACGCCCGCCATTTTGAAACTGGCGAGCTCATGCCACAGGAGTGGGTTGATAGCTTGAATGCAGCTTCGACTTTCAATGAGGGCTTTTCAACGACAAGTTATCTAGCTGCTGCAGTTCTGGATTTAGCATGGCACTCGCTCACAAAGGAGGAGGCGGTCAAGGTAAATGATGTCGAAGCCTTTGAAGCTAAAGCTCTGGCCGATTACGGTTTAGATTTTGAACCAGTTCCTGCGCGTTATCGCTCGACCTACTTTTCACATATTTTTGCCGGTGGTTACTCCGCGGGTTATTACGGCTATGTCTGGTCTGAGGTTTTAGATGCCGATACCGTTGATTGGTTTAAGGAAAATGGCGGCCTGCTGCGCAAAAATGGCGAGCACTTTAGAGACACTCTGCTTGGCCGAGGTGGATCAATTGATTCCATGCAGATGTTTAGAAACTTTAGAGGCCGCGATTCAAAGATCGAGCCTTTGTTGAAGCGTCGCGGTCTGCTGTAACTCTTCATATTTTTCTCTAAGCACCGCAATATCTCCACTGACCAATAATCTTTTATCGCGCCCTAGCTCACCGAAGACGATTACGAAATCGCGAGCGCGAATATCAAAGGCTTTAGCTAACTCTTTTATAACCGCCTCATTAGCTTTGCCATCAACGGCAGGTGCTTGAACTGCAACAACTAAGCGCGGTGGATCTCCAACGGTTCCGCCAACTTTATTGCGTGAAGCATTTGGGCGAACCCGAATTTCAATTAAAAGTTGATCAGACACTTAACCAGCAGAGCCTGAGGGACCTGACTTACGTTGAAAACGTGGAGCGGGTGCGCCGCCTGCTTGTGCACCACCAACTTTTGGACCAGACGCGGTTCCGCCACCAGGAAGAGAGGTGTTCTTATGCTTCTTCTTCTCCAGCGCCTCTAAAAACTTTGCGCGGGCATCATCTGCGGGTTTCTTATCATCGGCCATGGGCCAATCCTATCTTTAGTTCGTACTCTCTTTATACTCGCGTAGGCGCTCCAGGACTTCTGATTCGCGATAGCGCCGATGCCCACCAAGGGTACGAATAGCAGTTAGCTTGCCGGCCTTTGCCCATCTAGTGACGGTTTTAGGGTTAACGTGAAAGCGCTGAGCAACCTCTTTGGGAGTTAAGAGGACTTCTGGGGCAGATGAGCGATGTGTTGTCATTGCCAGACCCCCTTTAGTAACTCCCACTGTATTACTTATTTATTAGGTGAAGTATTTCGATTTATTCGTTGTAAAGCAATACTTCTAATCCGTTTAATTTGCAGATTCAAGGTTTTGAACTTGGCGCCAACGTGACATTAACCGCTCATAACCTTGGCCTGCAACCATCCCATCGGCGGCGGCAAGACCCGATAATGAGTGCAATACATCTTCAATAGAGGTATCGGCCGTTAAGCCATCTTCACCATTATTGCGAAGAGATCTATCTAAATACGTTGCAAGGCCACCATAATCTAATTCAACTAGAGATTTTGGGTGGAACATTTCAAGCCACTCGAGAAGATTTTCTAAGTCCTGCTCTACTGGACCTTCTCCAAAAGCACTCACCACAGTTTCATGCGCTGACTGAGCGCGCGATTTTGCTAATGCAATTGTTGTTCGCACTTTTGTATAAAGTCCATTAATGTCTTCACCACGTTTACGCTCTTGTGGTTCGAATAGTAAAAACCAGCGTGGTGGAATTACCCACGTCTCATTGAGAATGTGTGGGACTTTATCTTCAAGCAAATCAACTCCGGCAGTGATAACTTCTTCAATCGCAGGTGTTACAAAGTATGAAATCACGGTACTTGGGAGTGAGTCTTTAAAATTATCTAACGCTGCCCAACAACGTGTGGCGGTTGCCCACGGTGATACATAACGCTCGCCATTAACTTCGAGAATATGGACGCCATCTGGTCGACCAGCGGGAGGTTCAGGAAAAACTAATCTACGAAGAGCAAGCTCCTGCTCAAAAACATAACTTCCCTCGTCGAGATCAAGGGATTGCCATCGCAAACGATCGGCAGGTTCAAATGCCGAAAGCGGTTCGTAAATGCGAAGTGATGCTACGTATGGTGTTGGTATCACGCACGTGGGATGTAATTGCCCTCGGCAAAGGGATCGTCATCATCTTTATTATTCGACGTGTCTACTTCGCCATGAAGCTCTTTCGTAAGACGATCGAGATCCATATCTTGAGCGTTATATTTTAAGTCTCGTGCAACTTTGGTCTGTTTTGCTTTTGATCGGCCGCGACCCATAGTGCGACCTCCTTACCTGTATGTGTTCGTCAGAGGTGAAGGTTATCGCGCTCTGTACGTGCTCTCCAAAGTTGAGCGTGGATTTGAGCCCATTCTCGGTGATATAACGCCTGCGACCCAGGCTTTCATTCCCCGGGCGGCCAAGGAGGCTAGGGCCAGCTCTGCAGCCTCAGGGGCCAGGATCGCAACCATGCCAACTCCGGCGTTCCAGGTGCGCTCCATATCAGCCTGCGGCACCGACCCAATGGTGGCTAGGTACTCCATCTCAATCGGAAGTGACCATGTTGAACGATCATAGGTTGCAGTTAAGTGTTCAGGAATTACACGGGCAGTGTTTTCTGCGACGCCGCCTCCAGTTATATGAGAGAAGGCGTGTAAAACATCGGGCATAGATTTAATTAAAGCTAAACAATCGAGTGCGTAAATTTCAGTAGGGGTCAGAAATACCTCTCCAGCAGCTCTACCGAATTCGCTTACGTGGGATTGCAGGTTTAGCTTCTGTGATTTGATAATATGGCGAACAAGTGAAAAACCATTTGCGTGCAAGCCACTCGATGGCATTGCTATTAAGACATCACCGGCTTTAACCAGATGTGCGCCGAGTTGCTTATCAAAATCAACCACTCCAGTTGCGGCTCCCGCAATATCAAACTCATCAATATCTAGCAGCCCTGGATGCTCGGCAGTTTCTCCGCCGATTAGCGCAGTATTTGCTTTTTCGCAGCCTCGAGCAATTCCTGCGACGATTTCTGCAATGCGCTCTGGAATAACTTTTCCTACCGCTATGTAATCGGTCATAAATAAAGGCTCTGCACCACATACCACTAAATCATCTACGACCATGGCGACTAAATCTTCACCAATCGTGTCGTACTTACCTAACTCGCGCGCAATTTCAGTTTTGGTGCCAACTCCATCGGTGGAAGTTGCAAGAAGAGGTCTTTTCATACTCTTTAAAGCACTCGCATCAAAGAGACCTGCAAAGCCGCCGATCCCACCAATTGCTTCTGGTCGCGATGCTTTGGCAATCGATGCCTTCATAAGCTCTACTGCGCGATCTCCTGCATCGATATCAACGCCTGCATCCTTGTACGTACTCACTTACTGCCCTTGCACTTCTGTGATCTCAAGGCGCATTTTTCCCTCTGACATATCTACTGGGATAGGAATTGGATATGAGCCCGTAAAACAAGCCGAACAGAGCTTTTTATCCTCTATCTGCGTTGATTCGATGAGTCCCTCAAGCGAGACATATCCTAGGGAATCGGCGCCAATCGAACGGCGAATCTCTTCAATTTCTAATCCGCTAGCTATCAACTCTGCCCGCGTTGCAAAATCGATTCCGTAATAACAAGGCCACTTCACCGGTGGTGATGAAATGCGCACATGAATTTCACGCGCTCCTGCCTCTCGTAGCATGCGAACAATTGCACGTTGTGTGTTTCCACGAACTATTGAGTCATCCACAACGACAATTCGTTTTCCTTCAATAATTTCACGTAGTGGATTCAATTTCAATCGAATACCAAGTTGGCGGATAGTCTGTGATGGCTGAATAAATGTTCTTCCAACATAAGAGTTCTTCACTAAGCCAATTCCAAATGGAATTCCAGATCCTTTTGCATATCCAATCGCCGCTGGAGTACCTGACTCGGGTACAGGAATAACTAAGTCGGCTTCAACTGGAGCCTCTTTGGCCAAACGAACACCGATAGCAACACGTGTAGCGTGAATACCTTGCCCAGCAATTAACGTATCCGGGCGGGCGAGATAGACGTATTCAAATAGACATCCCTTAGGTTCGGCAACGGCCCATCGTTTGGAACGAACGCCGTTTTCATCGATTGCAACGAACTCCCCAGGTTCAATTTCACGAACAAAGGCCGCTCCAACAATGTCGAGTGCCGCACTCTCAGATGCAACTACCCAACCGGTCTCAAGTTTTCCAAGAACTAATGGTCGTACGCCATGACGATCGCGTGCAGCATAGAGAGTGTGCTCATCCATAAAGACGAGAGAGAATGCACCCTCAAGTTGTGGAAGCACTGCAATCGCACTTGCCTCCACATTTTTTTCATTTTGCAGAGAAATTAGAGCCGTCATAATTTCAGTATCGGTGGTCGCACCACGTTCGCGGCCAGTTGTTGGCTCTAATTTTTGGACAAGCTCGGCTAGGTCACCTGTATTTGTTAAATTCCCATTATGGGCTAAAGCCAGCGTCCCGTACTTAGTTGGGCGTAAGGTCGGTTGAGCATTAATCCACGTGCTTGACCCCGTCGTGCTGTACCGGCAATGCCCAATCGCAAGATCTCCTGGCAGTGTTGCAAGATCACTTTCAGTAAAGACCTGTGAAACTAAACCCATATCTTTGTAGACAAGAATTCTTTGTCCATCACTGGTAGCAATTCCCGCCGACTCTTGTCCCCGATGTTGCAGAGCATACAAACCATAAAATGCGAGCTTTGCAACCTCTTCTCCTGGTGCCCATACACCAAATACACCACAAGCATCTTGAGGAGCTTTATCGGCATCCAAGATGTTGTGATTTAAAAGACCATCGGGGCGCCGGCTCATGAGTTAATCCTAAGTGGTAAGTACTCAGTTAAATCTGCGCGAACACCAGATGCGCTTATCGCGCCGCTATCTAATGCAGCTGCCCATGAGATTTCACCATTGGCAAGGGCTAGCCAGGTCGTAGCGTCCATCTCAATCACATTTGCTGGAGTTCCACGGGTATGTGTTGGTCCTTCTCCGCACTGAACAGCAGCATAAGGTGGCACGCGAACCTCAATCGCACGGCCTGGAGCTTTTGACGTTAGCGATTCTAGAGTCCGTTTAACTTGCTCAAGAATTATTGGATCGCGCATGAGTATCAGCCAAACAACTTAGGAAAGGTTGAAGTATGTGCGGTGCGAAGTTCATTTAAGGAGATAACACTCTCATTAATAGTCAAGGAATCTCCACCAGTGCTACCGATCTTTGTAAGCATAATTTGTTGCTCGCTCGCTAGATCGACAAGTGATTGAGCTCGGCCGGTTTCAATCGCAATAATCACGCGTCCTGGAGACTCACTCAATAGCTCAATTCCAGCGCTCTTTAAAACAATCCTCGCACCAATTGAGTGACGAAGAACCATTTCCGTTAACCCCGCAGATAATCCACCCTGGCTTAAATCATGTGCGGCACTAAATAGTTGCATTCCATGCCCTGCCAAAAGTAGTTCTATGAGCCGCATTTCAGCTGATAAATCAGCTGTTGGAGATTGGCCGACGCGCTCTCCATGCAAAAAGGCCCACTCACTTCCCGCTAAATCCTCATGAGTCTGCCCCAGAAGATAGAGATCTAATCCAGCCGAATTAAAACTCATGGGTGTGCGCGTACGTACATCTTGAATGACACCAAGCACACCAATAACTGGTGTTGGCAAGATTGCGATCGCTCCAGTTTGATTGTAAAAGGAGACATTGCCACCAGTAACTGGCAAGCCCATCTCTAAGCAACCATCGGCCAGGCCGCGAACTGTTTCGGCAAACTGCCACATAACACCTGGATCTTCCGGTGAGCCGAAGTTAAGGCAGTTTGTTACAGCTAATGGTCTGGCTCCAGCCGTGGCAATATTTCTTGCCGCTTCTGCCAGCGCTAACTTTGCACCTTGATATGGATTTAAATACGACCAGTTAGCGTTTGCATCGGTAGAGATCGCAACTCCAAGGTGCGTCTTCTCATCTATGCGAACCATTCCTGAATCATCAGGTTGAGATTGAATCGTATTTCCTTGAACATATTTATCGTACTGAGAAGTTACCCAGGATTTATCTGCCAAGTTTGGCGCAGCTGCAAGCTTTAATACCGCTGCCTTTATTTCAGTTGCAGTATGTGGAATTGGCACACTTACTTTTTGTGAGTTGACCTCATTAATATATGCCGGCTGTTCCATAGGTCGGTTATAAACCGGTCCTTCATGGGCCACGGTCCGAGGTGGAACATCAACAATAATTTCGCCATTCCATGTGATCTCTAAGCGATCTCCATCTGTTACTTCACCGATAGCTGTAACGGTGACATCCCATTTTTTGCAAATCTCTAAAAAGCGCGCAAGTTTGTGCGGCTCAACAATTGCACACATTCGCTCTTGTGACTCTGACATTAAAATCTCTTCTGGTGAAAGAGAGGGGTCGCGAAGAGGGACTTTATCCAGGGCTACTTTCATACCCCCAGAGCCGCCGGAGGCTAATTCGCTCGTAGCGCATGAAAGTCCAGCCCCGCCAAGATCTTGTATGCCAACAACTAAGTCCTCTGCAAAAATCTCTAATGAGCATTCAATTAAAATCTTTTCAACAAATGGATCACCAACTTGAACGCTAGGGCGTTTGGTAGATCCTCCAGTGCCAAAGGTTTCAGATGCTAATACCGATACTCCACCGATTCCATCTCCACCCGTTTTAGCTCCGAACAAAACGACGAGATTTCCAGCACCTGCCGCCTTGGCCAATTTAATGTCGCTGTGCTTCATGACGCCAACACACAATGCATTAACTAAAGGGTTACCAGCATAGGTTTCATCAAAGACAACTTCGCCGCCAATATTGGGTAGGCCAAGACAGTTTCCATAGCCGCCAATACCGGCGACAATTCCGGGAAGTACGCGTCTGGTATCTGGTGCATCAGCTGGGCCAAAACGCAGCGGATCCATAACTGCAATTGGGCGTGCACCCATAGTTAAAATATCGCGAACAATTCCACCGACTCCGGTTGCTGCCCCTTGATATGGCTCAACAAATGATGGGTGATTATGCGATTCAATTTTAAAAGTAACCGCATATCCCTGGCCAACATCAACGACTCCCGCATTTTCACCAATCCCAACAAGGAGGGCATCTGATTTTGGAGCCTTATCACCGAACTGCTTTAGATGAACCTTTGATGATTTATACGAGCAGTGCTCAGACCACATAACTGAATACATAGCTAATTCAGATGAAGTGGGACGTCGACCTAGAATCTCTTTAATACGCGCGTATTCATCGGGCTTCAAACCAAGTTCGGCAAATGGTTGTTTGTTATCTGGTGTGGATTGTGCGATTGCAACGGTATCCAATGACATCAATTAACCATCGCGTTCAAAATTGAGGTAAAGAAGCCCAGCCCTTGATCCGATGGTCCGGTAAGAGCGTCGATAGCGTGCTCCGGATGCGGCATAAGGCCCACAACATTTCCCTGAGCATTTGAGATTCCTGCAATTAAATTCCGAGATCCATTGGGGTTTTCGCCAACATATCGAGCAATAACACGCCCCTCACCTTCGAGCATCGCAAGTGTCGCCTCATCACACTGGAAAGAGCCTTCGCCGTTCTTTAATGGAATAGTAATTTTTTCGCCCTGGGTAAAGGATGAGGTCCAAGCAGTTGAGTTGTTTATGATTTCGATCTCCTGGTCACGGCACAAGAAATGCAGATCCGAATTCCGCGTCAACGCTCCAGGTAATAAATGTGATTCACATAGAACTTGAAAGCCATTACAAATACCCAAAACCGGCATTCCCTTATTCGCCGCTTCAATAACTAATTTCATCACCGGTGCAAAGCGCGAGATTGCACCACACCGTAGATAGTCACCATAGGAAAAACCGCCAGGCAAAATAACGGCATCGACGTTTTTTAGATCGGCATCGGCGTGCCATAGGGAAATAGCCTCAGCGCCGCCGTGAACAACGGCGCGCGCTGCATCTCGGTCATCTAAAGTTCCGGGGAAAGTTATAACTCCTATACGCATTACTTTTCAACTCTTACTACATAGGTCTCGATTACAGGATTAGAGAGTAAAACCTCGGCTGCTTTTTCGACTTCAAGCAGCTGAGCAGCCGTTGGTTCTCCATCAATCTCTATTTCGAAACGTTTGCCTTGTCGCACTGACGTAGCAAAAGTAAATCCAAGGCGAGGAAGTGCAGAGGCAACGGCATTGCCTTGAGGGTCGAGAATCTCCGGCTTTAACATCACTTCAACCACGATTGTTGCCATTGTCGTATTCTCCCTTGTTTAGAACGAGCTGCCAGTTAAACGAAAAAACGCCTCTTCATAACGCTTTGCCGTTTTCTCCACGATCTCTGCCGGTAGCTCTGGGGGTGGGCTATTTCTATCCCATCCACTTGCTACCAAGTAGTCACGTAAAAACTGTTTATCGAAGGAGGCTTGTGCGCCACCGGGTTTCCAAGCCGAAAGCTCCCAAAACCTAGATGAATCAGGGGTCAGCGCTTCATCGCCTAAAACAATCTCTCCCGCTGAGTTTCGACCAAATTCAAACTTAGTATCGGCCAGAATAATTCCACGCTCGAGGGCGAAATCGGCGGCAGTCTCATATAACTTAACAGTCAACTCCTTCAAAATCCCTGCCTCTTCATCTCCAATTTTCAATGAAGCTGTTTCAAAATCAATATTAATATCATGATCACCAATATCTGCTTTAGTTGCAGGTGTAAAAATCGTTGAAGGAAGTTTTGAGCCATCGAGTAATCCTGCCGGCAAAGTATTGCCAGATACTGCGCTGTTCTTTTGGAATTCGGCCCAACCACTGCCCGTTAAATATCCACGAGCTACACACTCAATTTCAAACATCTCAAGTGGCTGCACGATAATTGCTCGGTCTTCAACTACAAGGGGCACATCGGTTGAGATTATGTGATTTGGAATAATATCTTCAAGTAATTCAAACCAGAATAATGATAATTGAGTTAGCACTGCACCTTTGCCGGGAATAATCGTCGGCATCACCCAGTCGTAGGCCGATACGCGATCGGAGGCGACTAATAGAATTTCATTCTTTTCGTTGGTATAGAGGTCGCGAACTTTCCCGGTGCGCAAGTGAACCCACCCTGGTATCGCAGGCGCTGGCGGTGGGCCAACTATGCCGAAGCCGCTCACCGAATAGAGCCGGGCTTGTACTGCACTGCTGCAGGGTGCGCGGATGTAATCGCGTCAATGCGATTAACAACTCGAGCAACTTGTTGGCGAGCATCGCCAGTAAATTCAAGTGGTGTGCTTATCAATGAATCCAATGCAGCTTTGTCAATTGGTAGTCGAACATCATTGGCTAAATCTTCTAAAAGTGTATTTCCTTTACCCTCACGCATCCCGAGTGCGGCCGCTACGGCATGTTCTTTGATGACTTCATGCGCAACTTCGCGGCCAACTCCTGCCTTAACGGCGGCCATTAAGATTTTAGTTGTAGCTAGAAAAGGTAGATATCGCTCTAGTTCAGCGCTAATAACGGCAGGAAATGCGCCAAACTCATCTACAACAGTGAGCATTGTTTCTAGTAGGCCATCGATTGCATAGAAGGCATCTGGAAGAGCTACACGTCGCACAACGCTGCAAGAAACATCGCCCTCGTTCCATTGATCACCGGCAAGCTCGCTAACCATTGAGGCATAGCCACGTAAAACAATGGCCAATCCATTAACACGTTCGCATGATCGGGTATTCATCTTGTGGGGCATAGCGCTACTTCCCACTTGCCCAGCTTTGAATCCTTCAGTTACTAATTCCGCTCCGGCCATTAATCGAATCGACGTCGCGAGTGACGATGGGGCCGCAGCCAGCTGTACAAGAGTTGTCACTACATCGTAATCGAATGATCGTGGATAAATTTGACCTGTTGAATCTAGAACCTTATCGAAGCCCAGATCTTTGGCAATAATCTTTTCAAGTTTTGCATGTAACTCACTTGAACCGAGTAAGTCGATCGAATCCTGTGCAGTGCCGACCGGGCCTTTGATTCCGCGCATGGGATAACGATCCTGCAGTGATATCAAACGTTCGTATGCAAAGAGTAACTCTTCGGCTGCAGATGCAAAACGTTTTCCGAGAGTTGTAATCTGTGCCGGTACATTGTGCGAGCGCCCAGCGATCGGCTGATCCGTGTACTGCACTGCACGTTCACCAAGTCGCGCGAGAAGTGTTACTACTTTGCTAAGAACAACATCCAAGCCATCGCGGATCTGAAGCGCTTCAATATTTTCAGTTAAATCACGACTTGTCATTCCAGCATGAATAGCTTCATGTCCAGCAAGAGCGTTAAACTCCTCGATTCGAGCCTTTACATCGTGACGTGTATTTTTTTCGCGAGCATCAATCGATGCTAAATCCACGCGTGTAATTACATTCTCGTAGGCTGTAATTACATCACTCGAAATCACATGACCCAGTGAGGTTTGCGCACGCATAACTGCAATCCATAACCTGCGTTCTGCAATTATCTTCGCCTCTGCGGCAAAGATCGCGCGCATCTGCTCGGATGCGTATCGATTGGCTATCAGGCTCATTGATGAATTATCGGCCATTTAATTGCCCTTCTCTGCCACTGAAGCTTTAAGCGCTATGTCGCTGCGATAAAAGGCGCCTGGCAGTGAGATTTGGCTAATACCTCGATAGGCGAGGTCTCTAGCCTGCGTTAAATCGCTACCAACGCCAGTCACCGTTAAGACGCGACCCCCTGTGGCCGTAAGACCTTGCTCATCGAGCGCGGTGCCTGCCTGAAAGATATGTACGTTCTCAATCGATGGAAAGGATGAAATACGTCCACCTTTCTTCGGTTCAGCCGGATATCCCTCGGCTGCTAATACAACCGTCACAGCCGAACTCTCTCGCCACTCTAAAACAGTGTCGGCAAGTCCGGCGGTAGCGGCTTTGTAGAGGAGAGTTGCTAATGGAGTTTTTAGGAGAGGGATTAAAACCTGCGTCTCTGGATCGCCAAAGCGCACATTGAATTCAATTACGCGCGTTCCATGATCTGTTAAGGCCAGACCTGCATAGAGCAGACCCACAAAAGGTGTTCCCCGCGCACTCATTTCAGCGATCATCGGTGCAAGGATTTGCGTGTAAGTATCTTCAACTATTTCTAAAGGCGCCCACGGTAGTGGTGAATATGCACCCATCCCGCCAGTATTTGGTCCTTCATCATGATCGTGTGCTCTTTTGAAATCCTGCGCTGGTTGCATCGCAAGAATTGAAACTCCATCACTAATTCCGAAGAGTGAAACCTCTGGACCATTTAAATACTCTTCAATAACTACGCGCTTGCAGGAGAGTGCATGGTCAAGAGCCTCTTGGCGATCATTGGTAACCACTACCCCCTTGCCACCAGCTAAGCCATCATCTTTAACAACATATGGAGCTCCGAATGAATCGAGAGCTTTTTCATATTCATCCCTATTGGTACATGTAAAGCTACGAGCTGTTAAAACACCTGCATCCGACATTACCTCTTTAGCAAATGTTTTAGAGCCTTCGAGTTGAGCTGCTGCCTTCGATGGACCAAATACTGCAATCTTTATTCGTCGCAAATCGTCGGCAACGCCATTTACTAATGGAGTTTCTGGGCCGATGACAACTAAATCCGCTCCAATCTGTTGGGCCAATGCAACGATTTCTGCATTCTTTGAAATATCAATTGGGTGGCACTGTGCAAACTCTGCAAGCCCTGGGTTTCCGGGTGCTACATGAAGTGCTGTACATGCAGGATCTGCGTGTAGTCCTAGTCCAAGGGCGTGTTCGCGACCGCCGCTTCCGACTAGAAGGATTTTCATTGTTAGATGAAATCCTTAACAACAATCGTTTCATCGCGACCCGGGCCAACACCGATCGCACTTATTGGCGCCCCTGAAATCTTCTCCAAAAACGCTACATACTCTTGCGCTGCCTTTGGAAGATCGCTCAGCTTCCTAGCCGTTGAAATATCTTCACTCCAGCCTTGTAAGTATTCATAAATAGGTTTGGCATGGTGGAAATCGCTTTGCGAAGCTGGTAGTTCCTCTACCCGCTTACCATCAATCTCATAGGCAACACATACTGGAATTTTTTCCCAGCCAGTTAATACATCCAACTTTGTTAAAAAGAAATCAGTTAGACCATTTACGCGCACTGCATAGCGCGCAATAGGCGCGTCATACCAACCACATCGACGTGCACGGCCGGTTGTTACGCCGATTTCACCGCCGATACGTCGAAGTGCTTCACCGTCTTCATCAAATAATTCAGTTGGGAAAGGACCGCTACCAACACGCGTGGTGTATGCCTTAACAATTCCAATAACTTTCTCAATTTTTGTGGGTCCGATTCCACTTCCAGTACATGCGCCACCTGCAGTTGGATTGCTAGATGTTACGAATGGATAAGTACCGTGATCGACATCAAGCAGAGTTCCTTGAGAGCCCTCAAGCAGAACTCGCTTCCCCGCCTTCAAAGCCTGATCAAGAAGCAAAACTGTATCTGCAACATATGGGCGAAGAATCTCGGCATAAGCCAAATACTCTTCAAGTACTTCATCTACTTCAATATTCTTGCGGTTGAAAACCTTTATTAGAACCTGATTCTTATCTCGTAGCGCACTCTCAATTTTCTGGCGAAGAATCGACGGATCAAATAAATCTTGAACACGGATTCCAATGCGATTTATCTTGTCGGCATAGGCTGGTCCGATACCTCGTCCAGTTGTACCAATTTTAGATTTACCTAAGAAGCGCTCTGAGACTTTGTCGATTGTTCGGTGGTAGGGCGTGATTAAATGCGCATTGGTAGAGATAACCAATTTGCTGCAATCAATGCCACGTTCAGTTAAGCCCTTAATCTCTTCAAGAAGTACACCTGGGTCGATTACAACGCCATTACCGATTACTGGAACCACATTTGGCGAAAGGATTCCTGAAGGCAGTAAGTGAAGTGCGTATTTTTGATCACCGATTACAACAGTGTGTCCAGCGTTATTTCCGCCTTGGTAGCGAACAACGTAATCAACACGATCACCGAGTAAGTCGGTGGCTTTACCTTTGCCTTCATCGCCCCATTGGGCGCCAAGCAAAACAAGTGCAGGCATCGGTGCAGCCTTTCTAATTAGTTAGTAATTACTTGAGTAATGAGGTGCCGGTCGAACGAAGATCCTCACAACCACGAACAACGCGCGCAGCCATTCCCGCCTCGGCGGCTTTACCCCAAGCGCGTGGGTCGTATAGCTTCTTATTGCCAACTTCACCATCGATCTTTAAAACACCGTCATAGTTCTTAAGCATGTGGTCGACAACTGGGCGAGTAAATGCATACTGCGTATCGGTATCAATATTCATTTTAATAACACCGTAATCGAGTGACTCGCGAATTTCTGAAAGCAAAGAACCGGAACCGCCATGGAAAACAAGGTCCATAGGCTTACTTCCTGCGGCAAGACCAAGTTTTTTAGATACTGCTTCTTGCAAGGTCGCTAGAATTTTTGGCTGCAGAACAACGTTGCCTGGCTTATAAACTCCATGAACATTTCCAAATGTTGCAGCTACTAAGTAGCGGGCATCAGTGCCAAGAGTTTCGATGGTTAAAAGTGCATCTTCAGGCGTTGAGTACAGTTTGGCATCGTGCTTGGCCTCGATCCCATCTTCTTCTCCACCAACTACGCCAATTTCAATCTCAAGAATTGTGCGTGCTGCAATCGACATTGCCAACATCTCTTTGGCAACTTTCATGTTCTCTGGCATTGAAACTGCAGAGCCATCCCACATATGTGAGTTAAACAGTGGGCTCTTACCTGATGAAAGCCGTTCGGCGCCGAATGCAAGAAGTGGCCGCATGAATCCATCTAGCTTTTCAGCTGGGCAGTGATCGGTGTGAATTCCAATATTGACGTTGTAATTCTTGGCGACGACGTGTGCATATTCAGCCAGGGCAACGGCGCCATCAACCATCTTCTTTACAGTTGAGCCCGAGGCATATTCAGCCCCACCCCATGAGAATTGAATGATTCCATCAGACTCGGCCTCGGCGAAACCACGAATAGCTGCTGTAATGGTTTGTGATGATGAAACGTTAATCGCTGGATATGCGAAGGCGCCTTTTTTCGCGCGATCGAGCATGTCTACATAAATCTCAGGGGTTGCAATTGGCACTTTTGCTCCTAGTGGCTCTGGTGTAAAACTCTAGGCGAGCGCTTCGTTGAACCATCTAGAGGCTTACGGCCAATCCTCTCACTTCTGGGCCTATTCATACAAAAGCGGCGCGAAAAAGCCCCCAAAAACTAGGTTCGAGGGCTTTTTAGCTAAAGGCCTACATCAAGGTCTTGAGAGCGCTACTGAGGAAGCGGGCTAAGGCCGCAACCAATGTCGAATTGCTCAAGAGTTTGAGGAAGATCAATATAAATGTGCTGATACTCATTTGTCTCCTTTCGTTGGGTCCCCGCATCTTGGTGGGCCGTTAGAAATGAGAAAGAGCACTTCCTAAACTCTGTTGATAACAAAGACAAACGGGTAACCTCACACGTTATGAGCCAAGATCACGAGTCGCTAGAAAATCTCCTGCAGGAAGATCGATTCTTCTTGCCAAGTCCTGAGTTCGCCGCGCAAGCTAACGCCCAGCCAGATGAGTATGCGCATGCAAATATGGATCGTTTGGCGTTTTGGGAAGAACAGGCCAGTGCTCTTACATGGGAGAAAAAATGGGATGCAGTGCTCGAATGGCAGGCCCCGTATGCACAATGGTTTATCGGTGGAAAGTTAAATGCGTCGGTAAACGCACTTGACCGCCATGTCGCCGAAGGACGCGGCAGCCGTGTGGCATTTCATTTTGAAGGTGAGCCAGGTGACACACAAACAATTACATATGCTCAACTTCTTACTGAAGTTAAAAAGACTGCAAATGCATTAATTGAAATTGGAATTAAAGCTGGAGATCGAGTTGCTATCTACATGCCAATGATTCCTGAAGCTGCAATTGCAATGTTGGCGTGTGCGCGCATTGGTGCGCCTCACTCAGTTGTATTTGGTGGATTTTCTGCCGATGCACTTCTTTCGCGCATCCAAGATGCCGATGCAAAGTTAGTTATTACATCAGACGGTGGATTTAGAAAGGGAACGGCTTTTGCACTAAAGCCTGCCGTTGATGAAGCCTTAAAAGGCCAGCACAATGTAGAGAAGGTTTTAGTTGTAGCGCGCACAAAGCAAGATGTTGCATGGACCGATCGTGATATTTGGTGGCATGAGATTGTCGCTCGCCAATCTGCAGAACATATCGCCGAAAGTTTTGATGCCGAGCACCCACTATTTATTTTGTACACTTCGGGCACAACGGCTAAGCCAAAGGGTATTTTTCACACGACGGGCGGCTATTTGACGCAGGTCGCCTATACCCACAAAGTCGTTTTTGATCTAAAACCTGAAACCGATGTTTATTGGTGCACCGCAGATGTTGGTTGGATTACCGGACATTCGTATGTTGTCTATGGGCCTTTAATTAATGGGGCGACACAGGTGATGTATGAAGGAACACCAGATACTCCACATAAAGGCCGCATCTTTGAAATCGTCGCAAAGTATGGCGTCACGATTTTGTATACCGCTCCAACGCTTATTCGTACTTGGATGAAGTGGGGCGATGAGTTCCCGCTCGCTCATAATTTAGAGTCATTACGTTTATTGGGCACAGTAGGTGAACCAATTAACCCTGAAGCTTGGATGTGGTACCGAGAAATTATCGGTGGAAATCGTTGTCCAATCGTCGATACATGGTGGCAAACAGAGACTGGCGCGATCATGATTTCACCTCTGCCTGGCATTACCGCTACAAAACCTGGATCTGCAATGCGGCCGATTCCAGGAATTAGTGCGAAAGTTGTTGATGACAATGCAACTCCCGTTGCCGATGGTCACGGAGGGTATTTGATTCTCGATCAACCTTGGCCTGCAATGCTTCGCGGGGTATGGGGTGAAGATGAGCGATATAAAGAGACGTACTGGTCGCGTTTTAATGGAATCTATTTTGCAGGTGACGGAGCAAAGTTAGATAACGAGGGTGCAATCTGGCTACTTGGTCGTGTTGATGATGTCATGAATGTTTCTGGTCATCGAATTTCTACGACCGAAGTTGAATCCGCACTTGTTTCCCATGAAGCTGTCGCAGAGGCAGCGGTCGTTGGTGCAGCAGATGCAATGACAGGTCAAGGAATTGTCGCCTTCGTTATTTTGCGTTCTGGTATTGCACATGCAAGTGGCGATGAACTCAACGCTCAACTTCGCAACCACGTTGCAAAAGAGATCGGCGCAATTGCTAAGCCACGACAGATTTTAATAGTCAATGAACTCCCAAAGACTCGAAGTGGCAAAATTATGCGCCGATTACTCCGAGATGTCGCAGAAGATCGTGTTGTTGGTGATGCCACAACGTTGGCAGATCCAAATGTTATGGCGCTAATTTCAGCTGGACTACAGAGCGCAAAGGATGAGGATTAGAGTTTTACGCCTAAATACTTACTTGCGATCGTAATGAGTTCGACGTCATTCTTGAATGGCCCGATCATTTTATAGACAACTGTCCCGTCAGCGGCGATAAACCATGTCACAGGTACTCCCATTCCAAAATTCTCCCGAGTGCTGCTGTCACTATCAAATAAATTAGGCCACGTAATTCCATGTTTTAAAACGAAGTTCTGACCAGCTTGAATTGATGACTCTTCAACATCCACGCCTACTAATTGGATTTTGCCTTGAGCTTTCTGATAAAAAGATCTCAGTATGGGTATCTCTGCTTTGCAAGGTGCACACCAAGATCCCCATACATTAAGAATCATCGGCCCGCGTAGTGATTTTATTGCTGCGCCCGTTGACCCATCAAGACACCCGATTACCTTTAAATTTGGCGTGGTCGCGGTTCGCACTTGTGCGCATGAAACTACTTTGCCGGCAACATCTTTGGTAGGGGAAGCACAGGAAGCAAGCAATAGTAAGGAGAGTGCGAACGCTGTTTTTTTCACCGGAAATCCTTATCTGTTTTTACTAAGAGTCTAGCTTTCTCTACATTCATTTCACCAATTCCAACGCTTGGACAGATCTTGGCAACTGGACAAACTCCACATGCTGGTTTGCGTGAGTGGCAGATTCGCCGCCCGTGCCAAATCATGCGTTGAGACAAATTTGTCCATTCGGCTTGGGGAATTAACTCGCCAACAATCCGTTCGACCTTTACTGGATCTTTTTCACTCGTCCAACCAAAACGTCGTGAGAGGCGACCAAAGTGTGTGTCAACGGTGATTCCTGGAATATCAAAAGCATGTCCTAAGACAACGTTGGCGGTTTTACGACCAACTCCCGGCAAGGTTATTAACTCCTCTAAAGTATCTGGTACTTCCCCTTCGAAGTCGATTAAAATTTTTGTTGCAAGTCCTTTTATATGTCGGGCCTTAGCTCGATAGAAACCAGTTTGGAAAATAAGTGCCTCTAGATCGTGCAGGTCGGCCTTGGCCAAGGCCCTCACATTCTTATACTTCTTAAAGAGAGCTGGGGTAACAGTGTTAACTCTCTTATCTGTGCATTGGGCGCTGAGTACCGTTGCGACAATTAACTGCAGGGGATTCTGGAAATCCAATTCGCAACGTATATCTGGGTAGGTTTTGCTGAGAATGCGGTAAACGGCACGTGCCGATTTTAGGGTTTCTTTATCGGCGGACATAAGGCTAAAGTACTCCTCGTGACCCCTGAAGAAGATGTATTCCGCAAAGCACCTCTGTTCACCGCATTAGATGATGCTGCCGCCGCTTCACTGCGCGCATCGATGGATCCAGTAAAGATCTCAAAGGGCAATGTACTTTTTGCCGAAGGCGATGAGGGTGATCACTTGTATGTCATCGCTGATGGCAAATTAAAGCTAGGTACCTCTAGTGGCGATGGCCGTGAAAATCTTTTATCTATCCTTGGACCTGGCGAAATGTTCGGCGAACTCAGCCTCTTTGACCCGGGCCCACGAACCTCAACTGCAACAGCGGTTACAGATGCAAAATTACTCAGCCTTGGCCACAAGGATTTAATTCCATGGCTTGCTGAAAACCCAGCAGTGGCACTGCATTTGCTTGCACGCTTAGCGCAAAGACTTCGCCGTACAAATGAAGCCGTAGGTGATTTGGTTTTCTCTGACGTTCCAGGGCGCGTTGCTAAAGCCTTGATTGATCTTGGTGAGCGTTTTGGAAAGAAAACCGATGAAGGTTTGTATGTGCACCATGATTTAACTCAGGAAGAGCTTGCACAGCTTGTCGGCGCATCGCGTGAAACCGTCAACAAAGCCCTTGCCGATTTCGCTGGCCGTGGCTGGCTGAAACTAGATGGTCGCGCAGTATTAATTACCGATTTTGAACGACTTTCAAAGCGCGGTAAATGACCGAAGGCAATGCTCATATTTCATTGTGAGAGGTTCCGCGTTAAATATCTACTTCCAGCATAAGTTCTTTTAGTCGGTTATCTCGACCGTTAGTTCGATTTCAACTGGTGAGTTAAGCGGCAACTCTGCAATTCCAACTGCACTACGTGCATGCTTTGCGCCATCGCCCCAAATAGCTAGAAAAAGCTCGCTTGCCCCATTTACAACAACGGGAGCGTTGATGTAGCCAGGAATGCCGTTGACGTAACCAACCACGCGAACGATCTTTGTAATCTTGTTTACATCGGCAACGGTTGCAACTGCGGCAATTGCGTTGAGTGCACAGATCTGAGCTAACTCTTTAGCGCGCTCTGGTGTGATTTCCCCATCAACTTTTCCTGTGCCGGCCATTTCACCGTTTACTAGCGGAAGTTGACCTGCCGTAAAAACAATATTCCCAGTACGGATCGCTGGAACATATGCAGCTACTGGCTTGGCAGCTACTGGAAGTTCTAAGCCGAGTTCAATGAGTTTGGCGCGTACATCTACTTGATTCATTTAATCTCTCTCTTCATATAAGCAACTAGTTGTTCACCAGTTCCTGGTGCCGGAATAACCTGAACGAGCTCCCAACCATCTGAGCCCCATGTATCAAGAATCTGTTTGGTTGCATGTGAAAGTAACGGCACTGTGGCATATTCAAACTTCATTTGTTTAACGCCTCCTTTACTAGAGTTGAAACAACGGATCCATCGGCTTTACCTGCGATTAATGGCTTAACTGCGCCCATAACTTTGCCCATATCGGCAGGTCCAGCTGCACCGGTTGAAGCAACTGCATCGGCAATCAATTTCTTAATATCATCAATACTTAGTTGGGCAGGTAAATATTTAGCGATTACTTCGCCTTCGGCTTTTTCGAGGGCGGCCTTATCGGCGCGTCCTGCTGTTTCAAATGCCTCAGATGCTTCGCGACGCTTTTTGGCCTCACGTGAAAGTACTGTAATTACCTCGTCATCACTTAGTACGCGAGCCTCTTTACCGGCGACCTCTTCGTTTGTGATGGCGCTGAGCACCATACGAATAGTTCCAGAGATGATTTCATCTCTGCTGCGAATAGCCTCTGTTAAATCTAAACGTAACTGCTCTTTAATACTCATGATGTGAACTCTAGCGCCAAAAGTTCGGCGATTTGAGCGGTGTTAAGCGCTGCACCTTTACGAAGGTTATCTCCACAGACGAACATATCAAGGGCCATTGGGTCGTCAATACTCTTTCGCACTCGCCCAACCCATGTTGGATCCGTACCGACTACATCGGCAGGAGTTGGAAACTTATAATTCTCAGGATCATCGACCAACTTCACACCAGCAGCGTTTTGCAAAATATCTTGTGCACCCTTTCGAGAAGGCTCCTTTGCAAAGACCGCATGGACAGTTAGTGAGTGCGTTGTGAGAACTGGTACACGCACGCACGTGGCTGAAACCTTTAAGTTCGGCAGACCAAGAATCTTTCGTGATTCATTTCGAACTTTGAGCTCTTCAGATGAATAACCATCGGCTTTGAGAGATCCAGCCCATGGCACGACATTTAATGCAAGCGGTGCTGGAAATGGTCCATTGTCTTTGATGATTGCGCGCAGATCACCAGCAACATCTCCCGCCGAAGTTCCGGAAACTAATTGAATCTGCTTGCGCAAGATATCAATTCCCGCCTGGCCTGCACCAGATGCGGCTTGATACGAAGAGACAACTAACTCTTTAAGTTCATAGTCGCGGTGTAGGGCGCCAAGTGCAACAATCATTGACAACGTTGTGCAGTTTGGATTTGAAATAATTCCACGTGGTCGATTCTTTACATCTTGCGGATTAACTTCAGGAACTACCAGTGGGACATCTACATCCATGCGAAATGCACCTGAGTTATCAACCACAACGGCCCCGCGCGAGGCTGCGATCGGTGCCCACTCGGCAGAGATTTCATCTGGAACGTCGAACATAGCAACATCAATTCCATCAAAGCTCTCAGGAGTAAGTGCAACAACCGTTAACTCTTCGCCGCGGCACATGAGTTTTTTACCTGCGCTGCGTGCAGATGCGATCAAGCGAATCTCGCCCCAAACATCTGGGCGCTCTGACAAAATTCCAAGCATTACCGTTCCTACTGCACCTGTTGCACCGACTACGGCTAGAGATGGTTTACTCACCGGCCAGTACCTCCGTATACAACTGCCTCATTGTGATCAGCATCGAGTTCAAAGGCAGTGTGGGCCGCTTTTACTCCCCGCTCGACATCGGATTCGCGACAGATAATAGAGATTCGAATTTCGGAGGTTGAAATCATTTCGATATTTACCCCAGCCTCAGAGAGGGCGCCAAAGAAGGTCGCAGTCACTCCTGGATGCGAGCGCATTCCAGCACCCACTAATGAGAGTTTACCGATTTGATCATCGTATTGAATAGATGCATAACCAACTTCACCTTGGAGCTTTTGTAAAATTGCAGTTGCATCTGCACCTTCAGCCTTTGGCAAAGTAAATGAAATATCTGTTAATCCAGTTGCCGCAGCTGACACGTTTTGAACGATCATGTCAATGTTTATATCGGCATCGGCAATTGCTTGGAAGATTCGGGCTGCAACTCCTGTACGGTCCGGTACGCCAACGATAGTTATCTTCGCTTCGCTTTTATCGTGTGCGATACCTGAGATGATTGCTTGTTCCATGGCTGCTCCCTCTGGATGATCTTTAACCACCCAAGTTCCTTCGTTGGTAGTAAATGATGAACGTACGTGAATAGGTAAGTCATATCGGCGCGCATATTCAACGCAACGTAGATGTAAAACCTTTGCCCCGCTTGCTGCAAGTTCTAGCATTTCTTCGTAGGTGACTGTCTTAAGTTTACGAGCATTTGGAACAACTCGGGGATCGGCACTAAACACGCCGTCGACATCGGTATAAATCTCACAGACATCGGCATCTAATGCCGCCGCCAGTGCTACCGCAGTTGTGTCACTGCCTCCACGACCAAGTGTCGTTACATCTTTTGTATCTTGCGAAATCCCTTGAAAGCCTGCAACGATAGCAATCGCACCTTCTTTTAATGCCTCTTGAATGCGTCCCGGAGTTACATCGATAATACGTGCGCGTCCATGTGTCGATGTCGTAATAACGCCGGCTTGGCTGCCGGTAAATGAACGTGCTTCGTGTCCTAAATTTGTAATCGCCATTGCAAGAAGCGCCATCGAAATTCGCTCGCCCGCTGTTAGCAACATATCTAACTCACGCCCCGATGGAATCGGTGTGATCTGTTTTGCTAAATCAATAAGCTCATCGGTCGTATCGCCCATGGCAGAGACCACGACAACAACTTGATTTCCATCGCGCTTGGCCGCCACGATGCGATTGGCAACGCGCTTCATGCCTGCGGCATCGGCCACTGATGAGCCGCCGTATTTCTGAACGATAAGTCCCATGTATTAATGGTGGACTATAGATTTCATTGGCGCTAACCGATTTTTGGATTATCTTACTATGTGAGACGCCTTTGGTACCACATAGTGGGATTAAACGTTGCGACGGCCCTCAAAGGCCCGACCGAGCGTGACCTCATCGGCATATTCGAGATCTCCCCCTACAGGCAACCCCGATGCCAGGCGAGAGACTTTGATATTCAACGGCTTAATCATTCGCGCTACATAGGTCGCCGTTGCCTCGCCCTCACGATTTGGATCGGTTGCCAAGATAACTTCAACGATCTCGGGATCACTTAATCTCTGCATTAATTCACGTATACGTAACTGCTCCGGCCCGATTCCATCGATTGGAGAGATCGCCCCGCCGAGCACATGATACTTGCCACGAAATTCGCGTGTGCGTTCGATTGCAATGACATCTTTGCTCTCTTCGACAACACAGATAGATGTGTTGTCACGCCGCGGGTCACGACAGATCCGACACTCTTGCTCTTCGGAAACATTGCCGCATGTTGTACAAAACTTAACGCGCTCTTTCACTGTACGAATTGAATCAACTAGCGCTGCGGCGATCTCGGGTTCAGCTTGCAAGATATGAAATGCAATACGCTGAGCAGACTTTGGGCCGATACCAGGCAGTCGACCTAGCGCATCAATGAGATCTTGTATCGCACCTTCGTACATTCCTGACATCGACTACTTCTCAATCACTTTTGCGCCGAGCTCTTGCGCCAATAGCGCAGCCCCTGACAATAAATTCTTGTCAGTTGGTGCCTCTGATGTACGAGTCTCACGGGCGAGCGGAGTATTTGTATCGATCGATGAATCAACGACACATTCAATTTTGCGATCAATTCCAACTACATCAACAAAAGCTTTTCGTAAAATCTCATCGGATTCAGATCGAATAAATGAATCTCGTGCACCAGCGTTAACAATTCCAATGGTGATCGCCGTATCGTCAACGGCTAATACTTGTGCTGAAGTGCTTAGGAGCGACCATGTAAGTCGGCGCCGTTTCTTAACATCTTCAATGACGTCGGGCCATGCACGGCGTAGTGAAGTGATGTCGAATGCTCCGTGCTGCACAGGAGCCGGCTGAACAGCAGCTGGTTTCGCCGAGCTGTTTTCTTTAACTTCAGCTCTCGCATCTTCCTTCTCGACCACTTTAGGGACGACTGGGCTTGAGGACATGGGGGCTAAGTTTTCTGCGCGCTCTAAACGCTCGATGCGTGAGAGCATGCCTGATTCACTTGAGTCACCAATAGGCAAAAGTATGCGTCCACAGATGAGTTCGAGCATCAAACGTGGCGCAGTGGCTCCGCGCATCTGGGTAAGGCCTTCAGCGGCGATATCTGCGGCCCGAGAGAGGTTGGCAGCACCGATGTGAGCGGCTTGATTGCGCATCCGCTCCATCTGATCATCGGGCATATCGCGCAGAATTGAGTTAGCGCTTGAGTCTTTTACTGCATCGACGATCATCAAATCCCGAATTCGCTCCAACATATCGCTAGTAAATCTACGTGGATCATGGCCAGATTCGATCACGCGGTCGATTGTCTTAAATAAAGTAGCACCATCATGGGCGGCAATCGCATCGATGGCATCATCGAGAAGTGCGCCGTCGGTGAAACCAAGTAGTTGAATTGCGATGTCGTAACTAACTCCATCGCTACCAGCACCGGCAAGGAGTTGACCGAGAACAGATAGTGCATCTCGAACTGATCCACCAGATGCACGTACGACTAATGGAATAACACCTTTAGCAACGCTTACGCCCTCGAGGTTACAAATCTTTTCTAAATGCGCCGCCAAGATTCCAGGCGGTACTAATCGGAATGGGTAATGGTGGGTACGCGAGCGAATTGTTGCAATTAACTTATCAGGCTCTGTCGTTGCGAAGATAAAGATAACGTGTGGAGGTGGCTCTTCCACAACTTTCAAAAGTGCATTTGCAGCACCTGGTCCAAGTTGATGGGCCTCATCAATAATATAAATTTTGTAACGACCTTGCACTGGTGCAAAAAAAGCTTTATCGCGTAAATCGCGCGCATCATCGACTAGGCCATGCGTCGCAGCATCTAGTTCGATAACATCTAAAGATCCTGGACCGTTTGCAACTAAATCTTTACATGATTGACACTCACCACATGGATTAGGTGTTGGACCTTTTTCACAGTTAAGCGAGCGCGCCATGATTCGTGCACTCGACGTTTTTCCGCAACCACGTGGCCCTGAAAATAAATATGCGTGGTGTGTGCGATCGCCAGTTAATGCATTAGAGAGTGGAACGGTTACATGTTCCTGACCAATAACATCGGCAAAAACCGAAGGGCGATACTTACGGTACAAAGCTAGTGACATCGCCGTGCTCCTTTATCTCTACTCATCGTCGCCTTAATTTAAAGGACCCCTCGTACACCCGCCAGAGCGTACCTACCCTTGCTGCATTCCTGCCCTGGGGGAGTTCAGTACGGTAACGCCGTACGAGGGATCTGGCGTAAT
>Ga0194060_10000037_pt1 | contig 89128 bp, 55 predicted proteins | sample SepL225m_MetaG_FD_163427 | JGI IMG/M metagenome (GOLD analysis project Ga0194060, IMG submission 163427) | Anoxic zone freshwater microbial communities from boreal shield lake in IISD Experimental Lakes Area, Ontario, Canada - Sep2016-L222-5m | ecosystem: Environmental > Aquatic > Freshwater >... | reverse complement strand
GTGGCACGGCTAGTGGTGGTGGCGCGGCCGGAGGCGCCGGTGGGGGTGCAGGAGGAAATTCCGCGACAACTGCAAATACTGCTGGAAACGGGGGGCTGACTGGCTCTTCATCATCATTTACGGGAGTTACTCGGTTCTACGGTGGTGGCGGTGCCGGCTCCGCGTGGAATCTGGCAACTTCATATGTCGGTGGAAATGGCGGTGGAGGTGCGTCAAGCGCCGGAATCGTTGCTACCAATAACGTAAATAATGCTATTGATGCAATACCTAATACCGGCGGTGGCGGTGGCGGTGGAAATGTTTGGTATGGATACGGTGGTGATGGAGCGGCCGGAACGGTAGCAATCTCTTATCTGACAGCTTCTGCACCGGCCCTAATAGTCCCTAGTGAACCTTCGGTACCCACGACTTCGAGTGTCTTTGCGGGTTCCTATTCACTACTCGGCTACACCAATCCTATTAATGGCTATGTAAACGGCGAGCAAGTGCAAGCTGTGGTGAGCGTCGTAAACAACGCGAACTACGGAACAGTTCCGGTACTCTCCTTCGGCGCTGTTCAATCGAATGGGACATACGTAGCAGCGCAATATACAATTGTTGGCCAGAAGGTCATTGTCTCTGCATCGAATAACAACTCGATTACTTTCGTGGGTTCACAAGATGCAGTAAATGCCGCGCTCTCCGGTGTTGCGGTCTATACATACGTAGCAACCCCGATCCAGGTGCGCCTCACTGTTTCACCTGCGGCCATCACGCAAGGAGATATTTACTACAGCGCAACTACTCAACACTTTTACAAAGTAGTCAGCTCTGCGCCATTCGGTTATGACATCACTTGGACCCAAGCCAAACTCGCTGCTGAAGGTATGGCGTTCGGTGGAGTGAAGGGTTACTTGGCGACCATTCTTTCTTCCGGTGAGAATTCAGAAGTTTTCACGATGGTAACTTCACAAACGGGCGCGTCTCGTCCGTACTGGCTCGGCGCTTCAGATGCGGCCGTGGAAGGTGCATGGAGTTGGAGTGGTGGGGATAACACCTCGCAATTCTGGGCAGGTGTAGCTGCTGGCGCTGCGAAGAACGGTTTGTACACCAACTGGCGTGCTAGTCAACCCGATGCCGGAAGTGCGGAAAACTACCTAGCTGGCTTCACGGATGCGGGTTGGTATGACACGACAGATCTCACCGCTGGCATTAGCACCTATGTAGTGGAATTTGCTCCGGAGAAATACTTCGCCGATACCACGCTCACATTTATCACTCCTGCAGTAATCGCCGAATCAGGCGTGACGGCAACTCTTGGATTCAATAGCCCCATCATCGGATACGCCGCGACTGAACCAATTGCTGTCACGCTCACCACTAATTCAGGTGTCGTTTCAGTGATTCCTGGGTCGCTTTCAGTCTCTGGTAACAACACCACTTCACTCACGATTCGAGGTGTGCAGGCAACCGTCAATGCTGTCTTGAATACCGCTCGCATTAATACCAGCAATCCTTCTGGTGCGACGGTCACTATGAACGTGGGTATTGACACCTTGCCGCTCACGCCGGCAAATATCACCAACGTCACCTCAAACGGATCCACCGTGACGTTTACTGCGGCCAATAATTTCAGTGCAGGACAAATTGTGCAGATCACGGGGCTTCCCGGAAGCGCTTACAACTTGGCTAATGCCACTATCGCTAGCGCAAACGCAAGCTCGTTCACCGTCACGTCAAATGCCGCGCGCACTGCTGCCATCACTGGCATCACTAGTAATGGCACTTCGATTACTTATACGGCTAATAATAGTTTCGCCGCTGGAGATACCGTCACCATCACTGGGGTTGTAACTAGTGGCTCGGCAAGTATTTCGGATTACAACTTGGTAAATGCAGTTATCGCATCAGCAACTTCAACCACGTTCACAATTAACTCAAGTGTGGGAAAGACCGCCGGGATTACTGCACTCACCCGCGCCTCACAAACGATCACGCTTACTACGGGAGCCCTGGCATCCCTGTGGAATACGACTGAAACAGCTACGGTTATCGGTCTGCGCAGCACTTTGGCTGGTTTTACCTCCGGTGTCAACGTAGCTCGTATTGAGACGACGACGGCCGCCACATCGATGGCTTTTTCAGTTGCGACTGGTATTAACGCGGCCATCACTCGTTACTCACGAAATGGTGCCGTCGTTACTTTCACGGCTAACAATACTTTCACAGTGGGCGAGTACGTCACGATCGCAGGTGCCACAGGCGCCATCGGCGCTAACTACAACTTCTCTACCATTCGGGTTGATACCGCCACCAGCACATCGTTCTCGGTAACTTCTCCTCTTACATTGGCGATCACCGCCGTTACCAAAGACACTCCGGCAGTCGGTAAGAGTCGATATGCATCAACTACCGCTATCAACTACCTCTCAGTGGGTGACTCGGTAACCGTCACTGGGTTTGCCACCGCGGCAAATAACGTGACCAACGGCTTAGTTACCGGCGTCACCTCCACATACTTTGATGTAGTTGTATCTACCTCGGCGACTACGATCACGGCAGCTGCTACTGCGAGTATCGTCACTGCCGATGCTGTTCTCGCCGGCACTCCGGTTGCGACCGCCAGCGGATCAGCCATCGCTACGAGCAATGGTTCGGCTGTGATCACGGGTGCGGTCAGTGACGGAACTCGAATCACTTATACCGCCACGAACTCATTAACCCCCGGACAAGTGGTCACTATTGCAGGCGTCAATCCTGCTGCCTTTAACTTCGCCTCTGCGGTTGTGGATTCTGCCACCGCGACGTCGTTCTCCGTTCTGAGTAGCGCCACTGGCGTATGGGGAGCCTCCTCTTCGACCGCGCAAGTATTTTTCAACGGTTCAGTCGTTACCTACGGGACGTATTCCGGACTCGGTGGAACTGCTACCGCTTACGGCTCGTACGCGTTGAACGGAATTGCCACCCCGACGACGACGGCCTATTCGTCGGCTACGGGTCACTTCTACTCGCGACAGGCAACTGCTTGGGTTTGGAGCACTGCAAATTCGCAAGCCCCCTTGAACTATTTTGGTGGCGCGCAAGGTTACTTAGCCACTCTTAACGCGGCCGGAGAGAGCACCACGGTTCAAAGCGTGATGCAACCAAACGAGCGCTATTGGGTCGGTGCATCCGACTCGGTCTCTGAAGGAACGTGGCGTTGGATGGGTCTTGATTCGTATGCTCCCATCGTCAATAACACCACGGTCGCGATTACGGCCGTCAGCGCATCGGGTGCGCGTGTTACCTATACCGCGGCAAATAATTTTCAGCCTGGTCAGGTCGTCAATATCTCCGGCATTACGAATTCGGTAGCGCCGAATACCTTCAACCTCAGCGGCGTGACGATCGATAGTGCGACTTCAACATCGTTCTCTGTGTTGAATTCGGCAACCGGTGCTTACTCTTCGGGCGGTGCCGCTTCGCTGGTAAATAGAGCCTTTGGTAAGCCATCTACTGCGGGAATTTCAAATAATTATGCTTACGCAAATTACGGTCCACTTTCCGGTACCACTCCTGTAGCAATCACTGCGGCGGTGGGCACCGGAACTCGTGTCACCTACACGACGAGCACCACTCCTCTCAATGGATTTGCACCCGGTCAAATCGTCACGATCACGGGCATCCTTCCGCAGGTTCTCAACTTAACGAACGTAGTTGTCGACACCGCCACCGCCAACACCTTCTCAGTACTCAGTAACGTCATTGGCAACTGGTCTTCAGGCGGGTTCGCTTACGCGGGCGGTCTCCTTGCCGACGACAATGGTGGGCTATCGCTTACTTCGGTCGTGGAGTACATGCCCATCAACTGGTCAATGACCAAGCAAGTGCTCGTAACCCCACAAGCGACCGGCTATCAATTCTCCACTCTCACTTTCACTCCATGCGGTGCCACTGGCACGTCTGGACCAGCGCTCAGTTCCTGCACCTCTTCATATACGGCGACAGCGCCCACACCATGGATCGGCAACACCAACTATTTCAACGTGACTAGCGGAATCCAAACATGGACAGTTCCTCGTGGCGATACGTACACGGTCACGATTGCCGGCGCCAAGGGCGGACAGTCAACAACGGGCGCTGGATATGGTGCCAAGTACACCGCTGATATTTACTTCGCTGCGGGTGAAAAGATAAAGATTCTCGTCGGGCAAGCTGGCGCTGGCTATGTGAATTTCAGCGGTGGTGGTGGCGGTACTTTTATCGTGAGCGCAACCGATAACGCGCCAATTTTTATTGCTGGCGGCGGCGGCGGCGCGGGTAACGATGGATTGACGTATGCGTCTGCTAACGCACCGAATTCCACTATTGGTGGAGTGGGCGCCACAAACACTTCAGCCGCTGCAACTGCCGGTTCCGGCGGCGCCTCCGGTGCTTACAGTGCAGGTGGTGGCGGCTACCGCACCGATGGACTCTGCCCTACTGCATGGTGCGGTTCCGGACAAGGTTTGTCATTCCTCAGCGCCGGTGTCGGCGGAGCCAGTTCATCGGGTGCTGGTTATGGTGGGTTCGGTGGCGGTGCCTCCGGTTATAACTCCACGCCCGCCGGCGGTGGCGGCGGTGGTGGTTACTCTGGTGGTTCAGGTGGAAACTCTTGGACGTCAACGGGAGTTAACGGAGCGGTCACTTATGTAAATGGTGCTGGTGGCGGAGGTAGTTCTTACTTCATCAACGGCCTCGTTAACGCAAGCTACGAAACGAATACCGCTTCCAACGGCTATGTCACCATCACTGCCAAAAATCTTTCAAATGCAGTCGTGGCTCCGGCTCCGGCAACTTCTATTACTCCGGTGGTTACCGATATACCCGCTATCTCTGGAAACCTGGCCGTTGGCGACGTTCTGACCGCGACTTCGGGTAATTGGAGTGGATCTCCGATGCCAAGTTTTGTGTATCAGTGGCAGAATTCATTTGATGGTGTGAATTACTCCAATATCTCCAGAGCGGCCGGAAGCACATACACGCTCACAAGTTTTGATCTTAACAAGCGCATTCGCGTTCAGGTGACTGCCATTAACTTTATCGGGCGAGCTACTTCAACTTCGGCATCAACAGAAGCAATCATGTCGATCGGCAATCAAGTCTTTACATCGTGCGGACTCATCGGAACATTTGGTCCGGCTACGGCAGCACAGTGTAAGAGTGGTTATGGCAACACCACTTGGGCGCCAGCGATGAACAATGCGACCACGCTCGATGTAAATAGCGGATTCCAATACTGGAAGGTCCCAGTCACTGGCACCTATCGCATTACCGCAATTGGTTCATCAGGCTCGAGTACCAAAGCGCCCGCAGCGCTCTTGGGTTCGTACGGTGCGCAAGCTTCAGGTGATGTGCAACTTATCGCTGGACAAGTGTTGAAGATTGCGGTTGGCCAGGGCGCGAGCCTTTACTCCACTTGGTACACCCCTGGTGGCGGTGGAACATTCGTCACAAAGGTAGATAACACTCCGCTCGTAGTCGCAGGTGGTGGCGGTGGTGTCTCACCAAATGTGAGCGTTACCTATCCGGGATATGGCAATGCGCCCACCAGTAATAATTATCGACTGCCATCAACCACTGTTGCCGGTTTTGATGTCACTGGTGCCCTCGTTACCGATGGCGGTTATGCAATCTATTCCAGCACTAGTCCATTAATCGCCGGAGGCTCGGCCACCACCGCTTCGGGTGGAACTGTCTACACCGGCTATCCGGGAAATGGTCAAGGCGCAGGTGGCGGTTTTGCAACTGACGGTACCAATCCCACCGGTTTAGGGTGGAGCACATACGACAACGGCAAGGCCTTCATCAATGGCGCTGCCGGCGGCGCTTACGCCAACACTGTGCCTACCACTACCAATCAAACGAGTTACTTCTTTGGAGGCTTTGGTGGTGGTGGCGGTGCGGATGCGTACGCACCCGGCGGCGGTGGCGGTTGGGCAGGTGGTTCCACCGCATACGGAAATGGTGATAGCCAACAAGCAGCTGGCGGCGGAGGTTCATTCGTGGCCGCCAGTGCGGCGAACGCATCGATCATGTTGGCGCCCACACTCGGTAGTGGACGAGTAGGAATTTCACTTCTCAGCGGAAACGCGGGCGCACCTGTACTGGTTACTGCTCCTGTCATCACCACAGTAAATGGTGATACGGCGACCGCTTCGGGCGCGGCACTCACGGTCAACACCGGCACTTATACGAACACGCCCACTTCATACTCTTATCGATGGCTCTCATGCCCGGTCTCGCCCGCTACAGGTGCGGCGGCTGGTTGCTCTCCTATCATCACTGCACCTACCGAGCCACTTGCACTCACTGCCACTTCGGGTAGCGGTCAAGCTACTTTTGCGTGGAGTGCTCCTGCATCAAATGGTGGAAGCGCGATCACTGGTTACACAGTTACGGTGGCAAATTCAGATGTCGTGAGTGCCAGCACCATCATTAACGGCCTTAATCACCGCGTGCAATTCGATAGTAACGTTGCTGATCTTTATGGTGCAACGACGAGTTCGACTGGTATTGCGTACGCCGCGGCCAAGGTAGGTAACGGCGCAGTCTTCAACGGTACTAATTCCTACTCTTATGTGTTGAAGAACGGTGTAAACGAAAACTTCAGCTTGAACTTCTGGATGAAGACCACTCAAACTGGAATCAACGGAACCCAGTGGTACCAGGGAACAAGCTTGCTCGATTCTGATGTGTCGAGTCACATCAACGGATATGGACTATCGCTCATTGGTAGCTCGGTCGCTTTTGGCGTGGGTGATGCAGCAGGGCTCGGAACAACCATTAAATCAACCACAGCAGTTAACGACGGGGCCTGGCACTTAGTATCTGCAACCCGAAATGCCACCACGGGACTCATCAAACTTTATGTTGACGGAACTCTTCAGGCGCAGGCTAGCGCTTCTACGGGAAGTAAAACCGCCACTAGTTATATCTATATGGGTTACTACTCTGCTCTTGGATCAAATTACTTAAATGGCATGCTCGACGACGTACGTGTCTATAGTCGTGAACTCACCACCGCCGAAATCGCTTTCCTTCTCAACCAGGGTGGTTCGTGCACAACAAGTGGCGCGCTGACCTGCACCGTAACAGGCCTCTCAAATGGCGCGACTTATCTTGCATCGCTCACGGCAACGAACGTGGCGGGAGTCGGACCGATTTCTACCTCGGCCACTTTTGTGCCAGGTGGCGCCTCGGGTACCGCGCCAGCCACACAAATCACACCATCTTCTCCTTACCTCAATACATTCCAACCCACCTCACTAGTTGATCAGAAGTACTTAGTTGTGGAGGTCACGGCAACTAATGGAACGGCGTCGACAATTGCGTACTCCGCGCCCGTTGGCCCGATCAAGTCGGCCTTTACCTTTACCTCTTGTGGTGTGAAAGGTCCTACCGGTCCAGGGTTGAGCAATTGCAACACTGCATACGCCGGTGGCATGGTCTCGAACATTTCTGGTGTCGCCGCCTCTGCACCATCAATCACCGCCATTTCGGGCGGCATCCAATATTGGACAGTCCCTGTAACCGGTACCTACCGCGTCACTACTCAAGGTGCATCTGGCGCATCGAATAGTGGGTATAACAACGGTGGATATAGCTCAGTTGTTACGGCAGATGTAAAACTGACGAAGGGCCAAGTGCTCAAAGTCCTCGTGGGTCAAAACCCGTTGAGTTACACCACCTGGACGCAGGGCGGCGGTGGTGGCTCGTTTGTCACACAACTCGACAACGCTCCATTGGTGATTTCCGGCGGCGGTGCAGGTACGTACACCAGCGCGAATGCGTCGACTAACCCCTCAACTGCTTGGATTCAAATTCCGGGAAGTACTTTGGTAGGTGGCTTCAACGTCGGTGGCGCCATGGCCACTGCGGGCGGAAACGCGTGGTCCGGAAATTACGGCTCCACCATAAACTCAGTGCGTGTAGTTGATGCGACTGCGGGACCTGCCTATTACGGAGATTGGACTCCGGGTGCTGGCGGCGGTTTTGTAGCCAATCTTGCGGCAGTAGCAGCTATGGGCACGCAGGGCTCCATGGGTGGCCAGGGTTATTTGCAAGGCGGAATCGGCGGTCAGGCCAATTACCTCACCAATGGATATAACGCAGATTGGTCAACCGGTGGTTTCGGTGGTGGCGGTGGTGGTTGGAGCTACGACGCTAACGGTGGCGGCGGCTGGATTGGTGGTGCTGCAACTTACGGCGGTAGCTACGACATGTACGGTGGCGCTGGTGGTTCATTCGTCGCTAACGGTGCGTCTAATGTTTCAATCATCAAGGCGAGTGCTTTCTCAAGTGGCCAAGTCTCCTTCGCGCTGCTCACTTCGGTGGCAAATTCCACTGCAACCCCTGCGGTGGCACCAGTGTTCGCGGCATCACAAGGATCAGGTGCTATCGCGGTAGGCGATCAGATTTCGATCACCGCAGGAACTAACTGGAGCAATAATCCAGACAAGTACACATACACGCTTTACTCATGCACAAATCCGAGCGATATTACGACCTGCACCGGCGTCGCAAACGGTTCGCAAACCACCACGGCACCACAAGTCTTCATCAAGGTCGCCACGGGGGCCTTTGGCAAATATTTGATCGCTCAAGTCACCGCAATTAATTCATTCACCGGTGTTTCGGGGTCGGTGTGGAGCAACGCATCTATAGGCACGGTGCTTCCTGGAGCAGGGGGAGTTGCCGATGCCACCATTCCGGTCCCTGCATTTATCACCTCCACGCTCTCGTCCACAACGGTTACGTTGATGTGGAGCGCTACTAACTTCGTCGCTGGATATCGGATCGAATACCGTTATCGTCCAGTGGGTTCAACGATTCCTTGGGAGAATCTCTCAACACAGGTTTTGGCGGCAAATATTCCTTACGGAACCACTTCATTTACTTGGACCCCGCCGCTGCGAGGATATGAGTATCAATTTAATATTCGTGGAACAAACACGCTTGGCGATTTCTCCGAGGCTACGGCTACCGCAACGGACATCATCAGCCTTGGAAATTCAGCGACTGCACCTCGCAATCTACGTGCAGATACATTCGCCACCACACAAGGAGGTGCGACACCTCCGGCAGCTGTCACGCTGACATGGGAACCACCAGCCACCACCAATGGATATGACCTTCTCGGGTATCGCATCGAAATTGCGCAGAATTCAGCTTTCAACTCGGCTAATCAAGTACTTACCACCAATACAGGCACACCTAATCAGCTGACATATCAAGTTCCAGGGCTTCAGAATGGTGTCACTTATTGGTTCCGGGTTGCCGCTATCACTACCTCTCCGGGCACCGCGGCCATTGGCCTCTACTCCACAACTTTTGCGATGCCCACAGATAATGCGCGGGCGACAACTTCGCTTACCGCCACTGCCGCTGATCGATCCGTTGCACTCACTTGGGCTGCGCCCACGCCCGGTGGTGGCACTGCAGGCGTTGAGAATGGTGGGCTCTTCACCGGATACTCCATTGAATATTCGACGAGTGCTGATTTCTCCACGAACGCAGTTGTGGCTTCGCCTAACTTCAGTTCAGGCACATCCTTTACTATTAATGGTCTGGCAAACGGAACGCTCTATTACTTCCGCATTCGTGAGATCAGCTCGACTGGCCTTGGATATCCTGCAGTCACTTCGGCAACGCCGTATGGAATGCCGACGGCTCCACTTGGGCTCTCCGCGGTTGCCGGTGAGCAAAGAGTCGATCTCTCGTGGCAGGCACCGGCTGACAACGGCGGCTCGCCAATTTTGGGTTATGCAATTGAAGCAACAATCAATTACGGCGGAAACTATTGGACGGTTGATTGCGGATGCCTTAATTCATACGCCACCGTCCTTACACCTAATACCGGAACCACGGATACTCGCTACACAGTTTCGGGATTAGCAAACGGCACACAATATGTTTTCCGTGTCTCTGCAGTCACGGCTGCAACACTTGAGTTAGCCACCGGAGTCAACGGTCAGATCGTAGGCGTTGGTGCGCCTGCGGTAATTCACGCTTCGCCGGTCAGTCTGGCAAGTAATCCATTCACCACGCTTACCGCAACGCCAGGCAATGCAAGCGTTGTCGTTGCTTGGTCAGGCGCCGCTTCGTCTGGTCGTACCATCGTCGGATACCAGGTGGAGCAGAGCTCTGACGGTGTGAACTTTACGACCGTGATGTCGTATAGCGATGGCACTTCCTATACCGCGACTGGTCTGGTCAACGGAACGACCTACGCCTTCCGTATTACTCCAATGACCAATGCAGGCGCAATGCTCTCTCGGGTGGTCACGGCAACACCGTTTACTATGCCCGGTGCGCCAGATGAATTGCGTGCTACACCGGGTGCAAACATGGTTGCGCTCTCCTGGAAGCAACCAAACGTTTCTGGAGGAGCAGTAATTACTGGCTACCGCGTGAGCTTTGCTACCAGTACCTACCCTGCCCAAGGTAATCAGACCTCTAATTACTTCTTAGTTCCCGCGAGCCAAACGAGTTATGAATTCCGTGGTCTATCCAACGGAACTGTTTACGGCTTCATGGTGCAGACGGTCACTGCTCGTGGTGAATCCACCCCAGCAAGTCTCTATGGCGCGGTAATTAGCGCAGTGCCGAGCGGCGTGCCCAGTGCTCCAAGCCTGCTCATGTTCTCAAGCGTCACACCCACGAGTGCCACGCTCTCTTGGAGCGCACCAGCGCTTACGAACGGTCGACCCGTGGTGGCATACAAGGTTGAACGCAGCACTGGAAGCGATTGGGTCACGCTTACTTCAACTACAACCAACACCACATGGCCGATTACAGGACTCACGCCAAACGTCACTAGTTTCTGGCGGGTAACAGCGATCAACTCAAATGGTCTTGGGGCAGCTGCGCTTGCATCACTGATGCCGCCAACTACGAGTTCTATACGACCAAATGCACCATTGAAACTTAGCGTCGTCAGCGGAGATCGATATCTTGATCTTTCTTGGCAGAAGCCCCTCTATATAAATCCAAGTGCATATCGAGTGGAGTACGGAACCGGTACGGGATACGGAATAGTCGTTACGAATAACACGACTGCTACCAGTATCAGAATCGCTGGCCTCATCAATGGTCAGGTGTACTACGTCAAGGTCACCGCCTACGCAGGTTCGCTTTACGGCGGAGAGAGTACGGGCGAAGGCATTCCATATGCCAAGAGCTTGGCACCACTGCGAATCTTCGCAGATCCGAGCTTGACCGTCAGCGGTCGAGTGAAGATTGGTTGGACTGCACCGCTAGATACCGGTGGATTAGTGAGCGCAGATTACGAAATTCGTATGCGTTACTCCACTGATAATTTTGCGACCAGTGCGAACACTTCTAGTTGGGTCACTCTTTCAAGTCCAGCACCGTCGGCGGATCGCTCAATGTATATAGACGGGTTGCAAGTAACACGCGATTACGAAGTTTCGGTAGCGCAATGGACGAGCGCCGGGCTGGGCGCACCAGCGATAGTTCGTTTCACGGGGCCAGCACCTATTACTCCTTCCGCTCTCACGGGTTTGCTTGCCTCTTATTCATTCGAATCTTCTACAGCCGATAGCGTCGGGGCATATCAACCGGTCACTACGGTTGGAACCCCAACATATGTGTCGGGGATTGCGGGTAATAGCGCCGTCAATTTCAACGGCTCCACCTATTTCACTATTCCGCGACCAGTGACTGGAAGTTTCTCTATCGGTTTCTGGCTTAAGACGACTCAAAGCAATTGCGCCACCGGCGTGTGGGCAAATGGCTGCGGACTAGTTGATGGGGATGTAACTGGTACCACGACAGACTTCGGCATCTCGCTTGTGGGAAGCAAAATTGCATTCGGAATTGGTGGCGACACCACTCTTACCTCTAATAAGAGTGTGAATGATGGTGCATGGCATCATGTTGTTGGAACCTGGTCGTCAACTGCCAACACCATGTATCTCTACATCGATGGCGTGCAAGATGCCACTGTCGCAAGTTCGATCGGAAATCGCGTAGCCGCCTCAAATGTTTATATCGGGCGTACTGCGGTGAGCACCACCGGATATTTCAATGGCGCGCTTGATGATCTCAAGTTCTACGAGGGGATACTCTCTGCCGCCTCGGTAACCACTCTCTATAACTCCGCAACACCTACCTCTGCAGTCTCTAGCTTGCGCGCCTATGCGGCTCCAAGCACTGGATTGCTCACGCTCACGTGGGATGACCCAGCGATCGGTAGTAGCAAAATTTCTGGATACCGGATTCGCTTCTGGCAACAAGGGTATGGTGGCGCGAGTTCACTTGACTCCCTCATCGCGACTTTGGCAGCCGGATACATGTTGGTACCAGCGGTACCAGCGAGTGCGAAGTCGTGGACCGTTGGTGCGGTAACCGAGGGAACTAATTACTACTTCGAAGTAACTCCTTACTCAGGTAGCGTGCTCTCGCCTATCTACGGAACTCCGGCGTACATCCAGAATTATTGGCTCCGCAATATATATGCGCCGCGTGATTTCCGGGCGACACCGGCAGATAGCAGCGTCACCTTAAACTGGTCTGCTCCCATATCAGTGGGTACTGGTGCTACCACTTCTGGATATCGGATCCAGGCGCGAGAAAATGGCACGGGTGATAGTGGTTGGTATGACGTCTCTTCCTTGATTCTATCTAGCGACGCCTCGATGATAATTTATGGACTGACAAACGGACAGATGTATGACTTCCGCATCGCGGCTATCACAAATAATTGCATTCAGGCCGCAGTTACTTCGAGCACTTCGTGTCAGGGAGATTGGGCGCAGATTAGCGCTATTCCGTTGGCAGTTTCAGGTGCTCCCAAGTATGCAAGTGCGGTATCGCAAGATAGTGCGATCACCGTGAGTTGGGTCGCACCAGATGCCGCAACTCTCGGCGGTGGCACTGTAACCGGCTATCGAATTCGGCTCTCCGAAGCAAATAGTTCTTCCTTTAACACCGTGGTAGCCAACACTGGCGCAGGCGTGACAAGTTATACCTTGAGCGGACTTACGAATGGCACGATTTACTACATTGAAGTGGCGCCCTGGACAACGGCCTCCACCTCAGTGGGAGCAACCTTCGTGGTATCTGCGGTTCCTGGTGCAAAAGCGAGCGCCCCAAGAAACCTGATAGCGACTGATTATGTCTCCGGAAGTGGATACGTAAACCTGGCATGGGCCGCACCCTTCTATTCAAATGCAACTATCACGGGTTACCGAATTGATCGGAGCTTTGACGGGGTCACTTGGACCACGCTCACAGCAGAACAAGATACGACACTCGGTACCTCGTACAAGGCATTCGGACTTACGCGTGGACTATCCGTGCGATTCCGCGTAGCGGCTAACACGCTCTTCGGGGTGGGCGAGTGGAGTACGGTCATGATTACGCCTGTAACAGCTTCCAAGGGTGTGACAAATGCCAATGCAACTTTGTTGGGATCTAGCAGTTCCAATCTAGTCGTTCGACTCACTTGGTCTCCGCCGATCGATGCTGGCGGTTCCACCATTCTTGGTTATCAGTTGGTTTCTTGGAACGTCAGTACCAATACCACCACGACGCTTTCGTCGCAGACTTCGCAGACTTCCTTTGACGTAGAAGGCGTGACCGCTGGCCACACGTATGAGTTCCGAATTACTCCTATTACTTCTTCGCCGAACGGAACTTCAGAGACTTCCTTCCTGCGCATGACCGTAGGCGTTGCGCCGACGCAGCCACTCACGCTCTACGCAGTGCCGCAGCCAAGTATTCCAAATCGTGTCTTGCTTAATTGGAGCGCGCCTCTTGATCAGGGGAGTGCCGCAATTGAGGGCTACAAGGTGGAGCAATCGAGTAATGGCACCGATTTCACCGTTCTGACCGCCAACACTCGCAACACGACAGTGAACTACTTTATTGATGGATTGACTACTGGAGTTCTCTGGTACTTCCGAGTGAGTGCAGTTTCATCATTCGGAACGAGTCCTCCGAGCAATACTGCCTATGCAGTGATTGCAACACAGGCTGACGCTCCGACAAATCTCTCTGCAATCGCAGGAGATGCGCAAATTAAATTGAGTTGGTCGCCTCCAGCACGCAACGGTGGAACGGCAATCTACGGTTACAAAATCGATTACTGCCAGGGTGCCTGTGTTCCAGGAAGTGGCTGGACTCAATTGACGCCGAATACTGGATCCACTTCCACCACCTTCACTTATGGAGCGTTGTCGCAAGGCGTTCAATATTCGTTCCGAGTAAGTGCGCTCACTGCCAAAGGTGTAGGTAACTTCGCTTATGCCTCTGCGGTAACGCAACGTCTTCCTCAGGCGCCGGCAAATCTGCGCGCCGCCCAGGCATATTCGCAAGTAACGCTCACGTGGGAGACCGTGGATAACACGATTGATGGACGTGGAACAAATGTTGCTATTAGTGGTTATCAAATAGAGCAGAAGATCAGCGGTATCTGGGTGGTCCTCAGTACGGTTTATGACAACACCCAGTTCAGTTATGTGGTGAGCGGACTCACCAACGGCACGCCTTACGATTTCCGCGTCGCCGCGTTCACTTCCGGTGGGGAAGGATTGCCAGTAGGAGCCGCGCAAGATGCTCCTGTTGTCGGCAATTACGCCACCATTACTGCGGCGCCTTACGGCTCACCCACACCACCTTTGAATTTCTCTGCAGTTCAAGGCGCTCGCCCAGGCGATGTGTTGCTCTCATGGAGTGCGCCCGAAGCCAACGGTGGCATTACACCTATCGGATATCGCGTTGAGTGGAGTACCGCTTCCGCTTCGAGCGGCTTCGTCGTACTCACGGCAAATGTGAGTGGCACCAGTTACACGTTTAGCTCATTTACGAACGCGCAAGCCTGGTTCCGTGTTGCGGTCTATCAAGGTGGAACTTCTGCTGCACATGCCTCAAGCAGTTGGTCCGTTACACAATTAGCCTTCCCAGCGCCGGTAGCTACCCTCACTTCCACGCCACCAGTGAAAAACCTTACGGCTGACTACGTGGCCAATTATGGAGACCGTGCATATTTAGCGTGGGCTTCCCAGACGTTGGCATCAGGTAACACTCTTGTCGGTCACTTCATTGAAAAGAGTACAGATGGAGGCGCGACTTACTCGACTGTGGCGTCCAATGCATCGACTGCTGTTAATTACACCGTTACCGGGCTTACCCAAGGTGTCAGCACGATTTTTCGTGTGACAGCAATTACAACAAATGGAAATTCGTTGCCCGGAATCGTTTCTTTCCGCCCAGCGGTGGCACCAGGTGTTGTGCGCAACCTGCTCGCGACAACGACGGATCGTTCGGTCACTCTTAACTGGCTCGCACCAGTCTCTACCGGCGGTTATCCCATCATCGGATATCAGATCCAGCAGACGAGCCCGACCGCGTTGGTTTACATCACGAATACCCTTTCAACGACTCCTTCATTCACTATTTCGGGGCTCACTCCTGGCACGCAGTACAACTTCTCTGTCTTTGCCCGCACTGCTTTTGGATTGGGAGCCGCCACCGTGGCATCGGTCGTTCCATCTGGTCCGTCAGGTCCAGTGGTCCTTCTCAATGCGTCTGCAGTTGATCGTGGCCAAGTGACCATTAACTGGAGTGAACCATCAAATTACAACGGCCTGCTTACTTCATACGCCGCCGGGCGTGAGATGATCACTGGTTATCGGATTGAGACGAGCATTGATCCCACAGTCTCCGCAAGTTGGACGGTTAATCAAACGCTGACTTACCCCACGACGAGTTATATCGTCAGCGGAATTCCTAACGGGCGCACGGTGTGGATTCGTGTTACGCCGACGAGCACCCGTGGTGATGGCGTGAGCTCGATGATTCCAGTGCTCCCCAGCACTGCACCCGATGCACCTACACAACTTGTGTCGGTTGCTGGAGATGGAAGTGTTGCGCTCTCTTGGATTGCACCACTTGGCAATGGTGGACTTCCTATCGTTGGATATCAGATTGAAGTATCAAATCCCAATAGCCCGACGAGTTTTCCAAGTCCCTTCATCGCCAATACAGGTAATACGACAACATCGTTTACCGTCCTAGGTTTGAATAACTCGTCATCCTATGGATTCCGAATCAAGGCCATATCGGCGTCTGGACTTCTTTCGAACGGCGCCACCGTCACATCAAGTCCAATCGCATCGGGTGGTGCCCCTTCGCAGGTATCAGTAACGCCGCAGACCGAGGGTGGTGTTCTTGCAGTCACTTGGGCTGCGCCAGTGGCACTCAATGGAACGGTCACACGTGGTTACCGTATTGAAGTAGCTCCTGTCGGTAATGACTATCCCGCAACTCCACTTTCGGCGATGATTCCGACCGGAACGCTTTCGTATCGAATTGGCGGACTCACGAATGGTGTGAACTACAAGATTCGCCTCACGACGATTGCAGATACTGGCCCTGGCGAAAGTGTTGAAAGCACTGGTGTGCCAAGCACGAAGGCCACCGCACCTTTGCGCATCTTCTACTCTTACGATCCGATTTCAACAAACCTCAATCTTTCTTGGACACTTCCAGTGAATACAGGTGGGCTCCCCATCTCTGGCTGGAAACTTGAATACTGCTTACTAGCTTCGTACCTCTGTGATTCTTCGTTGGCCACGAGCTACAACGTGATTACCAACAACACCATGTCTGCCACTCCCGCCTATTCGTTTGCAGCGTCTTCATATGGAAGTCAAAGTGATTCGGTCCGCTATCGCGTGAGCGCTATCACTGGTGCAAGCACTCTAGGTATCGGCGAAACTGTTGATATTCCGCTCTATCGCAACGCGATGCCGGCTCGTGTGACGAGCACGAACGCTCTTGGAGGAGGAAATCTCACCATTACTACAGCCACTCCAGCTGGATTGATTCACAAAGGCGACCGGATCGAGATTGCTGATCTGAGTGCGCCAGGTGGATGGCGCGCCTTTAGCGCGCTCACCAATCCTTACTGTGGTGATTGGTATAACGGCACGGGATACTCGACGCTTACTTGTAATACCACGCAATATTTCACGGTAGCCGGGCTCACGAATGGAACTGTCTCCGTCTTCCGAATTACTCCGGTGTATACGACAAAGGATGCGCAAGTTACCGTCGAAGCCGCGCCCACCATCACTTCGATCTTGCCCACCGCGCCTCCGGCCGGAGTGACTGGTCTAGTCGCTACCAATCCAGCCTCGGGAACGATTAACCTCACGTGGACTCCACCCGCAACTGCGGTGGTCGAGCGCGTTACAGGTTATCGAGTCGAGTACTCGACTAGCTCGACTGGCGGATACACCCTAGCTACTTCAGTTCTTGGATATTCGGCAACTCAAGCTTCGATCAGTGGTCTGACTGATGGAACGAATTATTGGTTCCGAATCACTCCACTCAGTCCGCTTGGCGATGGCAAGTTCGCCATTGTTCAGTTGATCCCTTTTGGCACGCCAACCGCGCCGATCTTTGTACGAAATGGTTCAAATAGCGATTTCACTACGAACTCTGGTGCGATCGTGCTGCGCTGGAATGCGCCTATTGACACTGCCGGATATACCCTCCTCGGTTATCGGATTGAGTCCTGTGTGGCTAATACCGAAACTTGCACTGTAGTTTCTCCGTTGACGAATGTGACAGTGCATACCGTCTCCGGCATTACCGCTGCGACCGCAGTTTCCTATCGCGTGACACCAATATTTACTCCCGGATCAATTCTTGGTACCCCCGCGAGATTCACCGTGGTTTCTGGAGTTGCACAAGTACCTGTAGCAAATACGCCAAATTATGTGGAGAACATCGCAGCTACTTACTCCACAACTGGAACTCTCTCCGATGTAACCCTGACCTGGACGAAGCCAAGCGCGGGAACCACTCCTACCGCTTACACCTTCTTTAACGGAGCATCGGGAACTACTGCGGTTGCTGGATCCACCATTACGGCGCTCTCTGGCGGCACTATGGTCTCGGGAGTATTCACCCCGACATCTGGCGCCACTTCCTTTAGTGCCAAGATCACTGGCGTCAACATCGTCTCGACACAAGCCCACTACTTTGGAATTGCAGGAGTCGCTGGCGCCTATACCGGGCTTACATCGTTAGTACCGCTCTATTTGATTCCACAAACCTTGGGCGTAGGTACTATCACTGGAACCACACAAGATTCACAGATATACGTCTCGTGGAGTGCGCCAAGTGGCGCGATTGCTCCGGTTACCTATCTAGTGGAATTGCGTTCGGCGCTATCGGGTAATGCGTTCACCACCGTCGCGAGCAATTACGCCGCAACAAATCTCTACATCAATGGACTTGTCAATGGCGTCTCGTATGACGTGCGCATCACCCCTTACTCCGCACAAGGTATCGGTACCTCCTCCACCGGAACGGGTTATGTGCCGGCTACCACTCCAATGCAGCCGGTGATCGTGGCTACTCCGCTTTCGGCCTCTTCTATTCGCTTGACGTGGGTCTTGCCAAGTGATGGTGGCTCACCGATTACTTCTTGGCAGATTTATCGCGGCCAAAACGCTGGTGCCACGCTCTACCAAACGATCTCGACGAACGCGGCAACCACATTTACATTCGACGACACGAGCCTTCCGGTTTCGAACAGTTATTACTACGCCTATCAAATCGTCGCGAACAACGCGAAGGGAACGTCTGCAGCTTCGACGCTCATCTACGGATACCCGATGGGGGTCTTTGGGCCTCCCACAAACGTCATTGCAACTGCGCAAGATAGCCAAAACACATTGACCTGGACAGCGCCGGTGACTATCGGCCAACCGGTGCAGGGTTACCGCATTGAACGAAGCTTCAATGGTGTGGAGTGGCTGGTGCTCGCAGCTAGCACGGGTAATGCGAATACCTCCTACGTGGATCCAGGTTTGGTCAACGGCACTCCGGTCTTCTATCGGGTCGCCACGTTGGGCTCACGCGGTATGAGTACCTACTCGCCCGTAATCCCCATTATTTCCACGGGGCCTTCGCCAGCTCCGGCAACGCTCACCGGCACGGGGCTAGATAAGCAGGTCTTCCTCCAGTGGCAGGCGCCGGCTACCAGTGGTGGATCACCAATCACGGGTTACCGAATTCTCTCTTGTACCTCTCCATCAATATCTGGTTTCGGTGCAACCATTTCAAATTGTTCGACCGTAGTAACTCCTAATACCAACACCACCAACACTTCGTACACTGTTCCGTCGCTCTTAAACGGAACGACTTATTACTTTGCGCTCCAAGCAATCACTGCTCAAGGATTTGGCTATGTAGCCGCGACGACTGCGGTTCCACGCCAGGCTCTGCCCGCTCCATCATCGCTCACCGCCGCGCCAACAAATGGGTCTGTGGCACTTTCATGGACTGCACCCGCCGCGCCCGCCGCATTCCCTGTGGAGGGCTACCGAATTGACGCATGCGCTCTCGTCACATGCGCTGATGCTGATTTTGTTACATTGACTGGAAACACTCAATCATCGTCTACTTCATATACTGCGAACGGACTCACGAACGGAACGATTTACACCTTCAGAGTTTATGGAGTGACTTCGCCCTTTAATTTGCTCACTCCCGGCGGCATCGTGCTCACTACCTATGGCACATACGCTCAAATCACGTCACGTCCGCAAAGTGTTCCGGGAGTGCCGCGCTCCTTTATCGCCACCCCGGGGGATGGCCAAGTAACACTCACCTGGGCAGCACCCCTCTTAACCGGCGGCTTGGATTACTCCTACTACGTGACCGGAAATCCATTCCCAGGTTGGGCCGTTGCTCCGGGAACAAGTAATGGAAATCTGCCTTCCTCGCAGACATCACTTGTTGTTCCGGGCTTGGTAAATGGAACGAGTTACTACTTCCAGATTTATGCAGTTAACGCTGTGGGCAATAGCTCGACAGTAAGCTCTGCCCCGTATCCAGTTGTTCCGGGTCGTTTGCCCTCAGCTCCTATGACTCTGGCAGTTGTGCCCGGTGATGGTCAGGCGACTCTCTCGTGGAGTGCGCCGTCTGACGCTGGCGGTTATTCGATTATTCGCTATTTGATCGAGCAACAAATTGGATCGACCTGGACGCCGCTCTCTCAAATCATTACTGGAACTTCTGTGACCATCGGCGGTCTCACTAACGGCATACAAGTTAACTTCCGAGTCTCTGCCGTGACGCAAATCGGTACTGGCATCGCATCGGCCACAACCGTGATTCCGGCAAAGATTCCGGCGTCGATCGTTAACTTCCAAGCTAGTGTTGGAGACGGTCGTGCGACTTTGAACTGGTTACCGCCAGCTGACTCTGGCGGTATGCCCATTACTGGATACCAGATTGAACAACTTTCGCCGACCTCAGTTGTCTATGCTACAAATGCTGCGCTTCCTGATAGCAGCGGGTTCCCGATTACTGGTCTTAATAACGGTACTTCATACCAATTCCGCATTGCAGCGGTAAGTACGATCGGCGTTGGAACGTACTCAACGGTCTTTGCGGTACCAGGCGATGTTCCACCTGCCCCTGTAAATCTCAGCGCTTCTTCAATCGGTGATAAGAGCTTTACGTTCCAGTGGGTGGCACCGCCACTACCTTCTGGCGTCGTCATTGGTCGATACGATCTTCAATACTCCAGTGATGGTGGCGCAACATGGATGCCTTCGTCCTCGATTACCGTCCCTAGTGGAACGACATCTTACGTATTCCAAAATTCTTCAAGTGTGTCAATCGCGAATGGCTCTACCTACAGCGTTCGGATACGCGCGGTCAATTCCATTGGTAACGGACAATGGTCGACGCTGGGCGCCATCGTTCCCGGTGTTGTGCTTGGTGCTCCACTCAACGTAGCTGTAGTGCCTGGAGCAAGCGATGGCTCGCTCGTAGTTTCGTGGAGCTCCCCCGTTGATAACGGTTTAACGCCGCTCTCTTATCAAGTTGAGTATTACCAAAATGCGTCAACTACGGCACCGACCTCTAGCTACACGATTGCTTCTACCAGTGCACTTACCTCCCCATATACGATCTATGGGTTAACGACCGTTGGCAAGTACTGGGTGCGCGTATTAGCCACTAACCTCAAGGGGGCCGGAGCTTACGGATATCCGACCGTAGCTGCCACGCTCGCCGTAGGTGGAACCGGATTAGCTCCAGTTACGTCGCTCTCCACCAGTGCTGTCACTTCATCTACGGCAACTTTGACATGGGTAGTTCCGACGGGAACTATCACGGGCATTGAAGTGGAGACCACTACCGTTGCTTCGCCGACCAGCGGCGATTGGACCACTGTGGTGACAGGGCTTCCATCATGGGCAACTACCTATGCGCTCACTAGCCTCTCGTCAAGCACAAGTTACACACTGCGCGTGCGCGCTTATGCCACGGTGGCTGGCGTGAAGTATTACGGCGGAGATGCTCGCGTAGCTCTCGCTACTCTGCCGGCTGCACCTATCGGCGCTGCCCCAAGTGGCGCAAGTTCGGCCTATGCCGCTGCACTTACGAATCCAACTCCAGTGATTTATTGGAAGGTGGGGGAGACCGTAACGGCGAGTACCACAGCAGTAAACTCGGGTTCTGGCGGCACGACGTTTAATGGCACCTACGCAGGCACGAACAATGCTTACCTGCTGCTTAACCAAGCTGGTGCAGGTGGGCGTATCGCGGCGAAATTCTCCGGCTCAACGACTTCTGGTACTGCCTCAGGAATTACTTCCAATAGTGCTACCACTGGAAATATCAACTTAACCGGTAATTGGTCCGCGGAAATGTGGCTCAACATGCCAGCCACATCGGTCACGGGGTACAACTACAACGTACCGATCCTTTCTAAGACGGTAAATAACACAGATACCACTGGAGAATTTATTCTCTTTGCAAATGGAGATCGCGAAAACTTGCAATTCCAACTCCAGAATGCAGTCACGATTAATGGCACCGTTCAACTTGGCTACTATCCGCTGGCCACGGCTAATGGTTCTCTTCGTCGCGGCATGTGGAATCACATCGTCATCGTGGTTGATTCCTTCACGATTACTGCTTACATCAATGGCGTCGTCTCTGCAATCGCTCCACGCCCCGTAAATGCCGTTACTAATTCGGTGACTGCGCCTCTTCGAGTCGGCGTGCAGGCGGGAGTGCTCAATAATGGAAATTACCCATATAGCTGGATGTTCTCTGATGTTGCGTTGTACACCTCTGCACTTACCGCAACTAATGTCGCGGCACACTGGACGGCAGGCGGAGTCGCGGCTACAGAAGCGGTGCCAGTGGTCAGCGTTGATCGCGCGACCCGTAAGGCCACTCTCACTTGGCAAGCAGTCAGTACGGGACTTGCCGGTAGTGGCATCAAGCCGATTACTGCCTATCGCGTGGAAATTTCGAATCAAAATGCAGGTACATCTACGTGGAATACCTTGCTCACGGTGTCGGGGGATACCACCACTGCAACAGTGGATGTCCCCGTGGCAATTCAAGCGAGCACAATTGATGGTGCGCTCAGTTCAAGTTTGCAATTTGGCGTCGCTCTGCGAGTGGTCGCGGTCAATAGCGCAGGGGTGGGCGCGCCGAGCCGCTCGGTATCCATTCAGTTAATGGACCCACCATTGGCGGTTTCGGGTTTGAGTGCGCTTGCCGGACCCAACACCGTGGGTCTTTCGTGGACAATTCCTGCCCAAGTAGGTGCGCCACTTGCCGGCTTCAAGGTGGAATCAAGCATCGATGGTCGTAATTGGATTCAAGCCGGTAGCAATTTGGCACCTACTGCGCGCTCGGCTTCGATTACCGGGTTGACGAATGGAACCGCTTACTCGTTCAAGGTGACCTCGCTCTACTATTCGACCTCCGGCGTACTTACATCGGGTGATGCATCAAACGTCAGCGCTACTCCATACGCTCCACTTGCGCCGCCGGCTGGAACTTCTGCCATAAGTGCTGTCGGCTCCGATCCATATAGCGTCGCGGTCAGCGCCGATACCCCACTCCTCTGGTGGCGTTTAGGCAACTTGAGTTCCGGGGCGTCAAGCGTCACGAACATTGGAAGCGCTGGAAGTGCACTCAACGGTGTTATTAGCACCGGTGTGACCCTTGGCTCTGGTGGCGCGCAATTAGCTAGCCCGACAAGTGCGGGACAGAACGCAGCGACTATCGCAGGTACCGCACCTTCCCCAGGCTCGATTACCTTCAACTCAGCAAATGATTCTGCAGATTACCTCTCGCTTCGCTCATTTACAGTTGAGCAATGGTTCCGTTTGAATGCGCTACCTGCTTCGGGCAATTGGATCAACCTTCTGTATCGAGGCACTGATTTAGCAGGCGGAAGTGCACGCAATTTCTCTGCTTGGATTTACTCAACTGGATACGTACAAGCCTCTATCTACAATTCCGCAGGAACGAATTTTTACGTGGCTTCAGCCGCTGGCGCGATTGTTCCGCAGACCTGGTACCACATGGTCTTTACCTTTGACGGATCGGTCTTAAAGCTCTACATCAACGGCCAACCCGCCTCGGCTACGGTCATGATTGATACCCCGGTTTTGGCTGGTCCTAATGCTGGAGTATTTGCACTTGACCTATCCTCAAGCTCAAATCGATTCAACGGCCAAGTCTCCGACATGGCCATCTATACCAACGCGCTTTCCCCAGATCGGGTGCAGTCGCATTGGCTTTCATCCGTTTGGGGTAAGAAGTTCACCGCGCCAGCGCAAAACGGTGATGATCCATATGCCGCTCAGATTAAGAATGATGCACCAACTCTTTGGTGGCGATTGAACGATTCCGCTACTGCAACGTCGGCCTACGATTCATCGACGAATCACTTTGCAAGCACAGCCACAGGTGTGGCCTTCGCGGCAACTCCTAGCCCGACACAGGCCACTGCGCTCTCTGCTGGATTTAACGGAGTGGAGTCGATGATTTCGCTTCCGGATACCGCAACGGTGCGTGGTGCGAGCGCCTCGAGTGGCACGACTTACAGCTCACATACGGTGGAGTTCTGGTTCAATGCCGCATCTCTGGTGAACGGAAAATGGTATTCGCTGCTCGGCAAGGGCGACTTCATGACCCAGTCGACCTCACGCACTACTGGCTTCATGCTCTATGGCGACGGAACTCTCCACGCCATTATGAGTGGCATGTACACTGCGTACACAGCCGCTGGAACGATTCAGCCAGGCCGTTGGTACCACGCGGCATACACCTGGAACGGTACCTCGCTGCTGGTCTACCTGAATGGCCAACTCGTGCCGACAACTCTCAATGCCGGTGCAAATGTGTCGATCAACGTAACGGATCCATTTACTGTGGGAAATAATCCGTTTACGACGGCGATGTTACCTTTCCGCGGTTCGATTGCAGAAGTTGCCTACTACAACGTCGCACTCTCCCCTGATCATCTCTTCGAGCACTACCAAGCATCCCTCTATGGTGAGCTCACTCCCATTTCTGCCGTCGCAACCAGTAACAAGGTTTCGCTCTCGTGGAGCGCGCCGAGCACCTCTGGCGGATTATCGATTGTTGGTTACAAGATTGAGCGCAGTGCAACAGTCTCAACTCTTGGATACTCGCCAAACTCGGTGCTCTCTGGCACGATCACCGTGGTTACGCCGAATACAGGTTCGGCTGCAACGACTTTCGATGACACTTCGGTGCAAAATGGAAACCTCTATTTCTACCGCGTGACCCCCATCACGAATGCAAGCACGTCGATTGCTAATCCTCAACCTTCTGGTGTCATTGCCGCATTCCCGGTCAATACTCCAAGTGCACCTGCTAGCCCCACGCTCTCTTTGTGGTCAAATGGTGGTGCAGCGCTCTCGTGGACCGCCCCGGTCTCCAACGGTGGCGCTGTCATTCTCGGTTACGTGGTGCAGCGACGGGTTGAAGGCGGCACCTACTCTGCGGATCTAGGCGTGACGACACAGTTGAGATACCGAGATACCTATCCAACCCCAGGTGTCACTTACTTCTATCAAGTTGCTGCCTATAACTCAGCTGGCCGTGGCGCATGGGCAGAGGTGAAGTTCGTTCCGAATATCGCTCCTGGAATTGTTTATGGTCCGCAGATAACGGCAACCGTGAGTGGCGCAGATCCTTATGCCACCGCAGTAGCAGCGGACTCTCCGCTGCTCTGGTGGCGACTGGGAGATACAAGCACAGTTTCTACAGCGAAGAATTTCTCATCGTTGTTGACGACTATGGATGGCACCGTTGGAACTGGTGTGACATTTGGTGCCGCGAGCGGCGCCAACGCTAGCCCCACAACAAGCGGTCTAGGAACAGCTACGGTCGCTGGCACTTCCACCGGCGCAGGGGCAATTTCGCTTACTTCAAACGCATACACGCAACTCTCGGCCTGGACGCTGGAAACGTGGGTGCGCCTGGATGCGCTCCCCAGCGGGCTCAACTGGATGCGCATCGTGGGCAAGGGCAATGACGGCGCCGGTCGTAATTATGAACTTGCCGTCAATGCAAACGGTCAAGTTCGCGCTGTCTACGATGGCTATGCTGGAGTCACCACCGCCCTTTCGCTTCCTGGAGTAATGAAGGCGGTTAGTTGGTACCACTTGGTCTTCACATTTGACGGAACTAACTCGCGTCTCTATGCCAACGGACGCTTCTTGGCTTCGACTGCTCTGACGATCGGTAATTACAACGTACCTCTCATTTCGACATCGACTACTTTTAGCATCGATCCTGTTTTTGCAACCGCCGGTTATACAAGATTTGCAGGAAAGATTGCTGATGTCGCTCTCTATCGAACAGCGCTCACTGACTCTCAGGCTTATTCTCACTGGTCTTCGAGTCTGCTAGCGCGTTCGCCAGCAACGGATTCGTACGCCACTGAAATCAATACAGACGCACCTCTGCTTTGGTTGCGTCTTAACGAAACCGGTACCGCGACCACAGCAGTGAACTCAGGTGCTGGTGGTTCGACTCTCAATGGAACGCTCACTGTTATTCCTGGTCGCGGTGATATCAGTCAAGGACCTAAGCCGGAGTTCACTGATGCGCCCACCACTTTAGGAAATAAGGCGATGGGATTTGACGGGCAAGGAGCCACGGTACGAATCGCCATGGCTTCTACTACGCAGGCGAATCGCGAAGCACTGACACCTGCGGCTGCCTCTAATACTTATTACGACGCTACCAAGGCATTTACCGTTGAAGCCTGGGTCTACACACCAAAGACGCCTAGTGGTTGGTACAACATCATGGCAAAAAATGCGACGGACATTAACACTCGCGGTTGGCAACTATCCGGTGTGAATTACCAGCTCTACTTCAACGTAGGTCCCGAATCCAAAATTTACACTGGAAGTGCTCTCAGTCCTGGTCAGTGGAATCATGTCGTCGCCACCTACTCGGGTGTGCCGAGTTCAGGTGCAAGTTCACTTGCCCTATATGTGAATGGAGCGATTGTTCCTTCGGCCTTCTCCGATGGAGCGCTTTGTTACACAGTCGTAGCTGGCGTCGCGACCACATACACACTCGCTGCATATGCCTCATGCCCCATTGCCACTCTTCCTCCCACATCTAACGATGTTTGGGTGGGTGCTGGACGTTTCACGAGTGCGGCAAATGACGCGACACAGGGTTCGCTCGCAGATGTAGCTTTCTACACAAAGACGCTCACGGCTGCAGATGTTTCCCGCCACTATCGCGCCTCGGTCTTTGCACAAGCCTGGCCGATCCGTGCCGTTCCCGGCGACGGCAAGATTGATTTGACGTGGAATGCACCTACGTTTGCTGGCGGTGCGCCAGTGGTGGGATACCGAATTCAATACCGTATCCAAGGTGGCGGTTGGAGCGACCTGATCGCTAACACCAACTCCACCGCCACTTCCTACACGCATTTTGGCCTTACCAACGGTACGAACTACGAGTACCAGGTCATCGCAAAGAACGTGAACGGCGAAACATCCTTTGCTCCTATGTATGCCAACGCCATGCCGTTCGCGCTCCCCGGCCCGGTCGCTACATTGTCGGCAACGCCTGGAGATAAGGCAGTGACGCTTTCTTGGACGGCTCCTCCATGGACTCTTCTCGGTGGCGTGCCAGTTTCGAATTACGAGTTCTCGTATGCAGATGCGCTGGGAACTTGGAGCACGCCTGTTCTTCTTCCCGCAGCGACTCTGACTTATACGCAAAGTGCGCTTACCCCAGGTGCAACGTACAAGTTCAAGATTCGCACCGTAAATGCGTTTGGTTATGGGCCTGATCCGATCTCGACTGCAGTTGTGCAATCGGGGCCCGTCTCTGGAGTTGCTGGTCTTTCGGCTACTGCGGGTGACGGCAGCGTAGTGCTCTCGTGGAAACCACCATCATCAACAGGTGGACAGACAGTTAATGGTTACAAGATCGATATGGGCACTAGTGGCGCCCTCGTTGTTGGTACTGGTGCGCTCGCTACATCATCTCCGGTGACTTCAAATACTGGCAACACATCGACGTCGTACACGATCACGGGATTGAGTAATGGCACGATCTATTACTTCCAGGTGTCGCCACTCTTTGGCAGCGGATTAACGGTAGGACCAGTCGGCATTACTTCGGGTACGCCAAACGTGGGTCCGGGTCCACCACTGAATCTTGCTTCAACTCCAGGAAACCAGAAGGTCACCCTCGCGTGGGCACCAGTCGTCAGCGATTCCTACCCCATTCTTGGGTACCTGGTTGATTACTCCACCAACGGTGGTCTCTCTTGGACTCCTTCAACACCATTCTTCGTCTCTGGTGGATCCGCTACTGGCGTTGTTGTGGGCGCTGCCGGCGCGGGTGGGGCAAACCTAGTGAACGGAACCGATTACCTCTTCCGGGTCCGCACACAATACGGTCCTGGTGGCGCTCCTCTTATTAGCGCAGGCACCACGATTTCTGGGCAGCCATTGGCTAACGTCACTGGCCCCACCGGATTAGTTGCCACCGCCAATGGTTCCGGAAGTGCAAATCTCACTTGGTCGCTCGCCGCCGATCCTGCGGGTTCGCTGACGCAGGCATACAAGATCGATCAGAGCACGGATGGCAGCAACTGGACTTCCTTGACTGATAACACTGGATCGCAGAGCCGTACGTATGCAGCGACAGATTTGACTCCAGGAACGCGCTATTACTTCCGAGTGAGTTCTATTACTTCGCTTTACACCACGCCACCGAGTGAGTCCGCAACAGTTTCAATCCTTGGTGCGCCTTCAGCTCCTGCTTCGATTTCCACCACATCCGGCGATTCAGTTATCGATGTTTCGTGGGGTGCGGCGCCACCTTCACCTGGTGTCACGGTTACCGGATACACGGTTGAGTACTCCATCAACAATGTTGATTGGGCGCTCATGGGTAATACGGATACTGCAACGAGCCACCTTACAAATTACGGTCTTGTCAACGGTGTCTCTTATTACTTCCGAGTTTCGGCAACAAGCACTGTTGGTAGAGGCGCCTATGTGACTGCCACTGCCACACCGGCGGCGCTCAGTGGTGCACCACTCTTAATGAATGCGACGGGTGGAGATGCAAGAGCCGCTTTGACTTGGTCTGCTCCCAATAGCAGTGGTGGTGCCACTATCTCCGGTTACGTGATAGAGCAGAGCCTCATCCTCGGTTCATGGAGTACCGCTGTGGGAAATACCAATAGTGCTTCCACAACCTATGTGGTCTCTGGTCTCACGAATGGCACCACAATTTCCTTCCGGGTTCGCGCTATCACCTCTGCCGGACCTGGCAATCCATCTGCTGGCCTTACGGTGACGCCTTACGCGTCGCCAAGCGCCGTACAGAACTTAGTTGCCATTGGTGGTGCACAGAGCGTTCAACTTACGTGGGATCAACCGGGAACTCTCGGTGGTTCCACAATGTCCTCCTATTTAGTGGAGCGCAGCCTCGATGGCGTCACGTGGACTAACGGTGTCACTCGTACGGTGACTCCAAGTGCGGCGACAACGGGAATCAACTACACCTACTCAGCCCTGACAAACGGCCAGCTTTACTACTTCCGAATCACGGCCACTACTGCTTCTGCGCTCTCAAGCACTCCCAGCCTCATCGCGGCGATTCCTGCGTCGCAAGCTGATGCGCCTTCAGGCTTCACTGCAACGCCGGATGTGGCTGGCACATTGAATCTTTCTTGGAATGCGCCTACCAACTCCGGTGGAACAGGTATCTCGGAGTACTGGATTGAATACACGGCCGGGGGAGTAACGCGCACTGCCAAGACTGGAAGCACCGATACTTCGTACTCACTTTCGGGCTTAACGGCCTACACGAGCTATGCACTTCAGGTGTATGCATACACGACTGCTGCCGGCACTCGATCAAGTACCGCAAATGCCACGCCACTCGGATTACCAGCGGCACCAGTTCTCGCTGATCCCACTACCTCTAGCCAACAAGCTGTCTTCGTCTGGCCTCGAGTTGTCGATAGCGCCACGGTCACTTCCTACGGCGTTGAGTACTCGACTGACGGTATGACGTGGAGTCGTGCGCTTGGTTCGCCATTCGCACAACCGGTCAGCGGAAATGTCACTGTGACTTTGAGTGGCTTGACCAATGGTCAGCAATATCTCGCGCGCATCACGGCAAATGCTTCCTCTGGCTCGAGTACATATGCCATGAAGAATTTCATTCCCGCGGGCGCACCTAATTCTCCATCATGGGTAGATACCACGCCGTCGAATGGCAGCGTTGCACTCCGCTGGTCTGCACCAAGTGATAACGGTGGCTCTGCGGTTTCTTCGTACACGATTGTGGCTACAGCATCTACGGGAGAGACAATTACCGTTTCGACTGGCAATGCGAATACATCGCTCGTCCTCACCGGCTTGACTAACGGGAAGAGCTACACCGCAAAGATCAAAGCAGTAACTGCGCGTTCAAGTGCGGGCGCCTTCTCGGCGGCATCATCAAGCTTCACGCCGGCTGCGAGCTCATCATCAGTGTCGGCCCTCAGTGCTACCGCTCAAGATTCACAAGTAACGCTGACTTTCACATCGGTTGCGGGGGCTTCGTTCTACGAGGTCGGTTGGAGTTCCTCTGACGGAACCGACGGACTCGAGGTGGCTGCGGGCAGCACTGGTTCCACCCAAACCGTAGTGATTCCGCTCCTCACGAATGGACTCGATTACGTATTCACGGTAACTACTTTGAACGCCGCTCGCGAGACGCAAGGAAGCGCAGTCACCACTGGCACTCCTGGTAGTAGGCCAGATGCACCCACTAGAGTTACTGCCTTGCCTGGAGCCGGCAATGCCATCATTTCGTGGACGGCACCTGCAAATACTGGCGGAGCACCACTGACGGCTTACATCATCACGCCATCATCAGGAAGCGCGCTCAACACAGGATCGACTGCTACCAGTTACACCTTCAGTGGTTTGACGAATGGCACTCCGTACACCTTCACCGTGCAGGCAGTCTCTGGATTTGGAACGTCCGTTGCAAGTTCTTCATCTGGCGTTGTCATTCCTGCGACCGCTCCAGGTTCACCTACTGGCCTCACGGTCTCTTCGCGTAATCAATCGCTCTTACTTACTTTTGCGGCGCCGAGTTCGACTGGAGGCGTATCGCTCTCCGGCTACGTAATCGAAACCAGCGGTGATGGTTCGACCTGGATCGCTGTTGATCCATCGAATATTTCACGTGCAAGCGCTACTGCAACCACGGTGACGATCGCAGGCCTTACTAACGGCTCGGCAATCTTCGTTCGAGTGAGTGCTAAGAATGCAGCAAACGTTGTAGGCGCAGGTGCGGTAGCAACCGGAACCCCGTTAGCGCCTGCGGATGCACCCACCTTTAGCGCAGTGGCAAGTGATGGAAGTGCAAAGGTGAGTTGGATTGCGCCTACGAATACTGGTGGTGCAGACCTTGATACATTCCGCATCTTGATCAACTACGGTGGCGCCTACGAAACGCAAACCGTGCTTGCGGGCGTCTCTGAATACACCAAGAGTGGCCTCACGAACGGCGTAGCAGTCAACTTCATCGTGCAGTCACACACAATCGCTGGTTACTCAACAAATAACACGCCTGTGTCGGTTAGGCCGGTGGGTGTGCCCGGGCCAATCGCTATCGGTACTTTCACGCTGACCCCTACCTCCGGTCAAGTGGTCGCAACGTGGCTGCCACCAAGTAGTGATGGTGGCTCGGCGCTTACGGGCTATATCGCTGAAGCTTCAACAGACTTTGGCGCCAGTTGGAGTAGGGTCGCAACTCTCGGCGCAAGTGATACGCGCACAGTAACGATCAGTGGACTTACAAATGGTGTCGCGGTCTCAGTACGTATCTCGTCAGTGAATGCGATTGGCACCAGTCTTGGCGTATCAAAGCAAGCCACCCCAAGTGGTCCTCCAGGACGTCCTAGTGGCCTTACGGCAACACCATCTGGCGTTGGCGTAGCAACGCTGACGTGGAGTTCACCTTCCGATACTGGCGGCTTGAGCATTACTGGGTACATCGTGCAACGTCGTGTTCAAGGAACTTTGACGTGGAGTTTGGCTACCGGTGATACCGGAAATAACGGTACCTACTATTCAGCAACTGCTCTCGACGGTGGTGTGACTTACGAGTTCCGTGTTGCGGCACGTAATCCAATCGCCGGTGACTATTCCGAGATCGCATCCGTAACAGCCGCTGGTAGTGCAGGTGCTCCTTCAATCAACTACATCACTCCAACTAACAAGGCGCTCGCTTTGAGTTGGAACGCACCCACTGTGGCGCCGGGTGTCACGATCTCGGGTTACGAAGTCGGATACAGCGCAGATGGTCGCAACTGGAATACTGCCTCTCCATCGCCTTCTGGCACCACGTACACGTTGGCACCCGCAGCGCCAAACGAATTGGTGAACGGTACTCCTTACTTGGTGCGTATCGCCGCGATTGTGGGTGGCGCATCTGGTACCTACTTCATTGGATTCGGAACGCCGGCAAACGTTCCAGCGGCGCCTACGAGCCTGGTAGCAGCGGCGCAGGATTCTTCAGTGTTGCTTTCGTGGACTACTCCTTCATCTAATGGTTCCCCCATCAGCGATTACCGCGTCAATATTTCGCCAGCGCGCGCAGATAGTTCGGTATCCGTCATGGTGGGATCTTCGTCGAACGCAGCTACGGTCTCTGGCCTCACAAATGGTGTGAGTTATACGTTCTCCATTCAAGCCCTCAACGTCGCCGGCTATTCAAGCGCCTCTGCTAGCGCAATTGCCACTCCACTCGTTGCACCAGGTGCTCCAAAGAACTTGACGCTCACTCCGTCGAGTGCAACCCAAACAACTCTGACTTGGATTGCTCCTGATACGACAACGGTGACTGCTACGCCCATCAGTTATGACCTGCAGTGGAGCTCGAACGGAATTACATGGTCAAACGTGGAAACTACGACTGCTACCGCATTCACCTATACATTCACTTCTGGTGTAGCTGATGGCAGCAAGTTCTACGCTCGTGTAGCGGCTGTTACCGTGAATGGTCGCGGCGCCTTTGCTACCACGGCGATCAGCAAGGGTTGGAAGCCGTCTCCAACAACTGCGCCAGCGATTACCAGTTTGAGCGATAAGACTGTTGGTCTTTCATGGACCGCTCCGGCAAGCAACGGATATCCCATTGTGGGATATCGCGTTGAGTACGCTGCGCCTGGAACACTGCAGAGCGGTTCCTGGACAGTTGCGTTCGCGAATACCGGATCTAATGGAACGAATGCACAATTCACGAGCAGCGCCCTCACTAACGGCACTGCCTACATCTTCCGCGTACTTGGTATTAACGGTGTCGGTACCGCCGAAACGGGTACCGCCAGTTCAAATGCCACACCACGTGCATTAGCTACCTCGCCACAATCGTTGATGGTTGGCCCAGCTACTTACTCAGTAGGTACTGACTCAAGCGGCAAACTCTCACTCACGTGGGATCCACCAGCTGCACTCGGTGGCGGAAATATTGCTTACTACTTAGTGCAGACCAGTACTGACGCAGTCACATGGAGCGCCGGCGATACCACCACTGCGGCACCTTCAAATGCTGGTCCGTTCATTGTGAGCGGATTGACGAATGGTCAACCTACATATGTCCGCGTTGCTGCGGTCACTGAAGTGGGTCCGGGCGCATGGGGTACTGGAAGCGCTACGCCGCGTACGGTTCCGTCGGGAATTTCTAATCTTTCAGCAACTAGCACTGATCACGCCCTCAACCTTTCGTGGACAGCTCCAGCCACAGGCGGTTCACCTATCGTGGGCTACGCGGTTTACATCGCACTTTCAACTGATGCCTCGTACACCTTGGTGACGAGCAATACCAACTCGCTCTCCACGAACTACACGGTCAACACAATCGGATCGAGCGCGCTCGCCAACGGCACGCAGTACAAGACTTATGTGAAGGCAATTAACGCTGCAGGTGTGGGCGCTACGTCCAACGTCTACACCGGCGTACCTGCTGGCCCCGCAGCTGCACCAGGATCATTGATCGCATCTCCATCGAGTTCTACGTCGGTGGGCTTGCTCTGGAGTGCACCTTCTGACTTTGGCGGCGGCAGCCTTACCGGATTTATGGTTCAGAAGAGTCTCGATGGTTTGAACTGGACGACACAGACCACCACTGGCCCCACCGTCTTCACCGGAACGGTCACCGGTTTGCTCGCTGGACAAACGGCCTTCTTCCGCGTCGCAGTTATCACTGATGGTTCTATCACCGGTAACTTCATCGTGAGCTCGGCAGCGCCTACTTCAACTCCAAGTGCGCCGCAGAGCCCAGTAGCATCACCCACCTCGCTTACTCAAGTCACTGTCACTTGGGCGCCACCTACAAGTAGTGGTGGTCGCGCACTCACTGGCTACCACATTGAGTACAAGTTGGCATCGGATACCACGTGGGTCACTGCGATCGATGACACCTCTTCTTTGGGTAGCAGCGTGGCACTCCTTACGGCCTACTCAATCGCTGGTCTTGCAACGGGTAGTACCTATGACATTCGCGTGGCTGCACGCAACGGTTCCGGTGCCGGCGATCTCGGTCCTACATCTGCAAAGGTCACCACCACGATCACGGCAGCGCCTGGCCAACCACAAGCGTTCGTAGCGACTTCTGGCGATCAACAGATCGTGCTCTCATGGAGCGCGCCAGTTGATGCCAGCTCTATCACCGGTTACAAGGTCGAGAAGTACAACGGTTCGTCATGGGTTACAGAAACCACTACGGCGACCACCGTCACTTCATACACCTTTGGATCGTTGGCAAATGGGTCGAACTACATCTTCCGCATCACGACCTTCAATAACTTGGGTTCCGGAACGCCGCTACCGATTAGCGCTACGCCATTCGGTGCGCCTGCGGCACCTACCGCGCTCGCAGTAAAGCAGACCAGCGGTCAACTCCTCGTGACATGGGCACCACCAGCCACGGGCACCACCGGTGGATCTGCTGTAACTGCATACGTACTTGAGTTCACCGACTCCACCACCGCAACAGTAGAGACGGTCACGGTTACCGGAACGTCCTATTCGAAGAGCACGATTGTCGGACACACGTACCTAGTCCGCGCTGCATCGCAGACTGCACCGATCGCAACTGCGTCTGCTCCAAGCGGGCTCACCACAACGTCAACGACCACCGGCGCCTACAGTGCGCAGGTATCACCTACTGTCGCAGCACTGCCCACTGAACCTACGAACTTGCAACTCCTAGCAAGCTCAGGTGCCCTTCAAGTGACATGGGATACTCCAACTTCTGGCGCCCCAGATAACTACCTTGTCGATTACTCCACCAACGGTTCTATCTGGACGCGGGTAGCAACTGTTTCCTATAGTGCTGCACGCGTAGCAAACATCAACAGCCTCACCAATGGTGTGCCGATCCTGGTTCGTGTTGCCGGTTCCGTTGTTGCGGGAACTGGTCCATTCTCGGTGAAGAGCGCAACACCTTCAACGGTTCCGGGCGCGCCATCTTCAGTCACTGTCATTCGCCAGAATGCTGGTCTCTTTGTTACTTGGAATGCGCCAACTGATAACGGCGGTGCTCGTATCGATACTTACACAGTTCGCGTGGTGTCGAGTTCAGACACATCAACGGTTCTCGAGACCGCCACTGTGACCGGAGAAGTTTCCTCACGTCTGATGACCACGCGCGCCTTGAATACTTACAAGGTCTTCGTCACGGCCGCGAATGCAAATGGCGTGGGCGCGGGAAGTGCCTACGTTGCTGAAGTGAGCATTCCAGGGTCGATTTCAACCATCTCTAAGGTGGAAATCTCAACAGCTGGAGATCAGGTGATTCTCACTTGGAGTAGCGCCGTTGATGCCACTGAATATTTGGTGGAAACCCGCACTGCAGCTTCGAGCAGTTGGAGCGTGGGCACCGTGGTGACGGCACCCGCGGTAACAAAGACTCTTGTTGGGCTCACCAATGGTGCGACGTACTACGCGCGTATCACAGGTCGCAATCTTCAAGGATCTGGACCGAGCTCAGTAGTGGCGATCACTCCGATTCGTTTGGCTTCAGCGCCGCAAGAAGTAACTTCGCAGTCTTCATCACAGAGCACTGGACTCGTGCTCTGGAAGGCACCTGCTGATATAGGTGGTTCAGTAATCACTGGTTATGTCATCGAAACTTCAACGGTAACTGCATCTGCAAGCACCGTGGTGCAAAACTCTTCAACCACCATCTTTACTCTCACAGGTTTGAACTCACCTGAAACTTATACGGTTCGAATTGCTGCTATCACGCCTGCGGGTCAAGGTCCTTGGTCGGACACGGCAACTTTAACGACGGTTCCTGATGCTCTTGGTATCACTATCTCCAATGTTGTTGTCACATATCCTGCAAGTAATGCAACGTCAATTTCCTGGACTGACTCCGATATCAACACGGTTTCTTACACAGTCTCCTACACCTATGGATTAAGTGGATCCTACGTAGATACGACAACCGCAACGCCAGCGATAGATCTGACGGCTCTCACCAACGGAACGAACTATTTTGTCCGTATCAGTTCTAGTAATGGTTCTACTTCCTCACCATTTGTCATCACCTCATTTACACCACGCACCTCTCCTCTTGCCGTGAATTCTTTGACAGCAAGTTCGAATATCGGAGCGCTCTCACTTTCCTGGTCGGCGCCAACTGACTTGGGTGGATTGCCGTTGATCGGCTATAGAGTCGCACTCTCTGATTCGAGTAGTGGACTTCTCTCAACGGAGACAATCACGGCAACGAGTAAGACCTTCAACGGCCTCTCCACAAGTGAGAGCTACACGGTTTCGGTGACAGCTGTTACCGGCGTCAACGGTGAGACTCCGCTTGTAGGGATAGATTCCACTCTTACTCGTTTGCAGGTATACGCCCGGGCGGCCGCTCTTTCAATCAATACGCCAACCCCGACCAGCGGGGGAGCGATCGTTACTTGGCCAGTGCCATCTGCTGCATCACTCTTTAACGGTACAAACCTCGGCTACCACGTCGAAGTGAGCACTTCGAGTTCGGCGTGGAGTGATGTGGCAACTCCAAGTATTTCCTCTAATGGCACCACCGCGACTTTGACGCTCTCCAGCCTGGTCAACGCAACCACGAACTTCATTCGCGTCAGCGTGCTCACAGAGGCCGGATATGGCGAGCCAGCTGTCACTGCAGTAACACCCACGGGTACGCCATCGAAGCCACTCGGTGTTGCCATAACGCCAAGTGATCGACAAGCGGTGATCAACTGGCAGACGCCTGCATACACCTATGGTTCGGTGATAACGGGCTACCGCTTGACCTATACCGAGTCAGGCACTGCAAATGTTTCTACCGAAACGGTGACTGCAACAACGACAAAGACAAAGACGGGTCTGACAAACGGCGCGACTTATCGCGTTGAAATCGTAGCGTGCACACTTCCTGGCGCTGACTGCAGCTCACTTGTTGGCGATACAAGTACTGCAGTCGCGTTCACGCCATTTACTCTCTCGGAAAGCGTAGAAACGTTAACTGCCACGAGCGGCGATGCCCGAGTCACACTTGGCTGGAATACTCCTCGTGATAACGGTGGATTGCCGCTCGTCTCATACTTTGTTGAACGAAGCGAAAATGGCGCCACGTGGACTTCTGTGGGGAGTACGAATCACGTACTTGGAACGCCTGCTTATTCCGTTGTCGATACCGGAACATCTGGTGCACCAATCGTGAACGGCACTACTTACTTCTACCGCGTCACGCCATATACAAATGCCGGTCAGGGCCCAGCACGCACCATCTCTGCGCGACCAGCAGGTGCGGCTGGAAAGCCCACCGGACTTGGTGCAGTTGCCAGCAGTGGTCAAGCGCAAATTACTTGGAGTTCGCCGACGGTTGACGGCGGACGTGCCATCACGAATTACACGGTGCGCATCTCTCCCGTAGTGGGAGGTTCGGAGACCTTCACGGTGGGCTCGGCAACCACGTCATACTTGCTCTCGGGCGTCTCTAATGGTGTTACCTACACGATTTCTGTGGCGGCATTCAACGGTGCACTCGGTTCTTACTCCGACACCATTACCGCGACCCCTGCTGCATTAGCCGGGTCCGTTCAGGCACTGACACCAATCACGGGTCAGAGTTCAGGATTGGTTCGCCTTGAGTGGGATACCCCCACAGTTGCTGCTGGTATCACCAACTACTTAGTCGAGAAGAGCCTCAACGGATCGGTCTGGTCAACACTCACTTCTCTCTCGGCAACGAGTGCGGGGCATTATGTATACGAAGCCACTGGCCTCACCGATGGCACTAGTTACTTCTTCCGCGTCAGCGCACTCACTGCTGCCGGGACTGGCCCCGGTGCAGTGACATCTTCCACGCCGACCGGACCACCTCCGGCTCCGACGGGCCTGAGCGTGAGCTCGGATCAAGGCGCGGCCAACATCGCTTGGAGCGCACCCATTTACGTCGGCGTCGTAGCTAGTTACGACGTGGAGTACTGCGATCTGACTGTAGTATCGAGCGCCTGCACCACGATCAACCTTGGCTCATCGAGCACTCGCACTTCAGTATCTGTCTCTAATGGAAAGCCATACTCCTTCCGAGTGCTCGCGCGCAGCTCGACGTCGGCCGGTACCTGGAGTGACACCGTCACCGCAACTTCCTACTCACCACCGGGTGCACTTTCTTCGCTTAACACAGTCGCTGGTAATGCGTCAGTGGCGCTCTCATGGAATGTCCCTGATGCAACGGCCCTTGGCGGCATGCCGACACCTGTATACGTTGTTGAGTACTCCGGTAACGGTGGTGCGAGTTGGACCCTCTCCGCTTCGAGCATCACTGGTCCCACGAGTGGCCGAGTAGCTACCAATATCACCGGCCTCACTAATGGAACTTCGTACCTCTTCCGTGTTGCGCTCTTTAACGCCACGACCTCTCGCTACGGCCAATACTTAGTCTCGGCTGCCACTCCAGCCCGCCGCTCAGATGCACCCACTGGGCTTACTGCGCTCTTGCCTCTTCCTGCAGCTGCCGGTGTGGTGAATGTTGCGTGGGTTGCACCTACGTCAACTGGTGGATTCCCGATTACTGGATTCCAGATTCAATACGTCACAAGTTCGCCAGGAACCACGCCGCCGACCACGGGTTGGTCAGTATTGATCGGATCTAACAACGACGGCTCGAGCACGACTTACCAAGCAACTGGTCTCTCGTCGAACTATCAATACACCTTCCGCATAGCCGCAATTACGCCAGCTGGTCTTGGTGACTTCTCACTGGTTGATGATGATTCCACGATAAAGCCAGCAGGATTCGCGGCAGCACCAGCGGCGATCAATGCGGTAATCAATTCTTCAACGGCTGTTACCGCTTCTTGGAGCTCCGTACCCGTGGGTAGCCTCGGCGGCGGTACCTTTAATTGGTATCGCGTGGAGCGCAGCGCGAATGGTGTTGATTGGACGCTTGCCGACACCACAACAGCGCTCTCGTATCAATTCACTGGATTAACACCTGGTGATCGCCTCTTTATTCGCGTGAGTGCGAAGACCTCTGCAGGTGTGGGCGATGCCGCGGTCACGCTGGTAACTCCAAGTGCGATTCCATCCATACCAGTCATTGGTGGGGTATCGGCAAATAGCGATGGCACCGCAACTGTTACGTGGACCGCCGGAGCAAGCAACGGTTCAACAGTGACGAGCTACTTACTTGAGCAATCTACCGATGGCTCAACTTGGATCTCAGCCAAGACCACCGAGCCGCTGCTGGCCACCTCATCTTCGTCATACTCAGCTAACGTCATCAACTTGCAAGCTGCAACGACGTATCGATTCCGCGTGAAGGCGGTGTACGCAGCAGGCCTTACCTCGGCTGCCACTGGCGCGAGCGGGATCGTACAAGTGGCCCTCTCATCAACTCCTGGCGCACCACAGAGTTTGGTCCTGACTCCAGGTGATGGACAGATCGCGATCACGTGGCAGGCACCGGTGGTTGATTCTTCGACTGCTTCCATCACCGGTTACGACATCGATCGCAGTACCGATGGTTCGACGTGGGCAATTGTGGCCCGCAATGTCGCAGCTGGCGGAACGCTCGCATCCACCATTTCGCCGCTCGCTAACGGCGTGCGTTACTACATCCGTGTTACGACGGTTTCGGCTCTGGGTTCTGTCGGAAACGCTGTCAAGAGCGCAACACCTGCAACGCTGCCGAGTAGCGCAGAGTCACTCACCGCAACAAGTGTTTCGTCGACGCGTATTGATCTGGCGTGGAATGCACCAGCGAATACTGGCGGCGCCGAAATCTTGGGTTACACCATCAACATCAATGATGGTTCAGGTTGGGCTCCTGCACTTAACGGCGCTCGCGTCGTCTCTTCACCGGCATCAATCACGGGCCTTACCCCCGGTACTTCCTACGCTTTCCATATTCACGCAGTTAACTCGGTCGGCGAAAGCGTTCAGAGTAACGAAGCGAGCGCTCTTACCTTTATCAACGCTACGGTTCCACAGAACTTCCGTGCACGTGGTGGCGGAAGTGGAACTGTCATCCTCACGTGGGATCCACCTGTCTCCACTAATGGTCTTGCCGTGACCTCCTACACTGTCCAATACTCGTTCGACGGTGGCTCCTGGACAGTTGGAAGTGTTTCGGGAAGTACCTTGACTAAGACGTTGACTGGTTTGGTGGATGGCCACACGTACTTCTTCCGCGTTCAAGCTATTACGGCATCAGGTAACGGTGCGGTAGCGGCCACGATTGGTATCCCAGCAACCGTCGCCGATGCCCCTACTAACTTGACTGCTGTGGTCTCCGGTGACCGTCGCGTCTCGATCACTTGGACGGCGCCCACAAATACTGGCGGAACGCCGGTAACGGATTACCAGATCGAAACCTCTGTAGATGCAGGCGTCACGTGGACCATATTCACTAAGGGTGGCGCCATCACCTCACCGTCCTTTGTACTGACTGCACTCAACGGCGGAGTCGATTACCAGATTCGCGTGAGCGCTATCACGAGTGCAGGTACTGGTTCGGCATCTCTTCCTGCGATGGCAACAGTGCTGGCGCTTCCGGCAGCACCTGCGGGCGTTGTTGTCACTTCGCAAAACTTGAGCCTCAAACTCGATTGGAGCGCGCCCAGCGGCCTAGTCACGAGTTACCGCGTGGAGTACAGCGAGAATGGATCTACGTGGACCACGGCTACCACTTCCGCTGGCTTGAACGCCACCACTTCGGCGATCACTCATACAATCACCGGCTTGGTGAATAGTCGCCTCTACTTCGTCCGTGTCACAGGTACGAATGCTGCTGGAATGGGAACCGGTGCGGTCACATCAGGCATCCCAGCTACCACTCCTTCTGCTCCAACTTCATTGACGGCCAGCGGAATTATTAACCAGGTCTTGCTCTCCTGGGTTGCGCCACCAGCGACAGCTATTGGTACTGGTGGTGCACCTATTGCGGGTTACAAGATCGAGGTGAATGATGGCGGCGGATGGAAGACTTCCATTGCAAACACTGGATCGTCTTCAACGTCTGCGCCTATCTCCACTGTCGATGGCACCGTTGCTCTCTCGCCGAGCGCCTCACCGTCGTACCAATTCCGCGTTTCAGCAATTAACAGTGCGGGTGCTGGTACGGCAAGTAATATCGTCACTTCGTTGCCGATTGCGCAGCCAGGCGCCGTAGCCTCATTGACCGCAACCCCATCATCGGGTCAAGTCACTCTGAATTGGTCGGCATCAACTGGTTCACTCGTAGGTTACGTTGTTGAGCGCAGCACGAACGGCACTACCTGGACCACTGCCACGACGACATCACCGAGCACTCTCTCGTACTTAGCCGCAGGGCTTACTAACTCGACCACTTATTACTTCCGCGTGTCAGCGCTCAGTAACGTAGGTGCTGGTACCCCAGCAGTTATTAGCTCGATGCCAGTCAGCACCCCTGGCGCACCCACGAGCTTTGCGGCTGCAGTGGTCGGTAGCACTGTGAAACTCACCTGGGTTGCTCCGGTAAGTAATGGTGGCGCGGCCATCACAAATTACTCGGTTGAGTCATCATCTAATGGCACCACTTGGAGCGCGACTTCAACGCAGCCATCGGGTACCGCAACGTCGGTATCGCTTACTGGAATTTCAGGAACCCTCAGTTACCGCGTTAAGGCGGTTAACTCGCAAGGTAGTAGCCCGGCAAGTAGCGTCGTGACTGCGCAAGCATTATCAGCACCTTCACCAGTAGGCGTGCTCACACTTGTTCCACTTGACTCTTCGCTTCGTGTTGATTGGAGTGATTCGAGCACCACCACTACTTCTTATCGTGTGGAGTGGGCCCTCGCCTCTAACGCTTCACTCTGGACCGCGGTATCTCCTTCCGTACCTAAGCCAGTGAGCGGTAGTGCGGTGACCACAACCATCAGTGGTTTGACGAATGGCATTGCCTACATGGTTCGCGTTAGCGGTGAGAACAGTGCTGGTATTGGTGCATCCTCCATTGGCGCTGGTACACCACGTGCACCTGCGGCAGCTCCAGCAAACTTCCAAGTTCTTAATGACAATGGTGATGCAGTTCTTTCGTGGACTGCGTCTGCCTCTGGTGGTGCACCTATCGTTGGTTACCGCATCGAGACGGCCACCGCTGGAACGTGGAGCGTGGCGGTGGCAAATACCAACTCAAGTGCCACGAACTATCGCGTTACTGGTCTTGCTATCGGAACGACCTACTCGTTCCGCGTCACTGCGATCACTAGCGATTCATACGGGTCGCTAGTGGGAAGTACCTCTGCAGAAGTTTCCTTGACTTCGGTCGCTGCGCCAACATCTGCCACGACCATCACGGTCACGCCAAAGAACGGCGCAGTCGATCTTGCCTGGACAACAGTCGCTGATGCGTTGGCCTATCGTGTTGAATACAGCACCAACGGAGTGACGTGGACCAACCTCTACGCTTCAACGCAGCTGACCTCTATTAGCAACATCAGCGGTCTCACGAATGGTGTTAACTACTTCTTCCGCGTCACCGCCTTCAACGACATCGGGCCTGGTCCAGCATCGATCGCATCTGAGGCGCCACGTGGCCCAGCAACCAAGCCGTTGAGCATCGGCGCGGTGGCCGACTCCAACCTCGGAGTGAGCTTGAGTTGGTCGGTACCGTCCTCTACCGGTGGTGTGGCAATCCAGAAGTACCGCATTGGAGTAACGCCAAACGGTGGATCACGCACGACTGTTGATACCACCGACAATGCGACGAACTACCGAGTGAGTGGTTTGACTAACGGTGGAACTTATATCTTCGACGTGTCTGCATTGACTGCTCAGACCGGTGAAGTCACCTACACCTTGGGCGCCTCATCAGACACCATTACTGCGGTTGCAAACCTCTCCACAAGTTCGCTGGTGGCACCGGCATCGTTGAGTTTGGCAATTGCAGCTAAAACGCCTTCGGTTGCTATCCGGATAACGTGGACCGCGCCAGTCGGTGTCACACCTACCCGCTACCTCGTACAAGCGGGCGAGCGGTCAACGACTGGTACCACAGTCTGGCGTCCAGTTCGCGTGAGCAAGGTAGATGCGAATTCTTCGCCTGTAGGAGGAACGGATTGGTTCATCACTCCGACGAGCGATACCAGCACTTCTACCCCGTCCACCGTGCTCGGCGGCAGCGTTCTATCGATCGATGTCATTGGCCTCTACGACACCTCGACCGCCACGACATCTTCAGCCTTTACCATCGGTCGCTCATATGTCTTCCGTGTGATCGCCGATACGGGAATCACCTTCGACAACACAACTGTTCGTGGTGGCGTGAGCTACCTCAAGGCCAAGACCCTAAAGAGTGCGGCCCCAGTTGCTGGTCCAGTTATCCCAGTGAAGAGCGTCAACCTCGTCACTGAAAATAGCGATGGTTCCGTGGCCACTGTGGCGTTGACTTCCGTACCTTATGCGCCTACTTCAGTGCTTGCTAACAACGTTGGTCCAAGCAAGGTGGGTGTCACGTGGACCTCTCCATTGAACACAGGTGATCTTCCACTTGATGGATATGAAGTCACCATTGTGAACGGTGGAAGTACCGAAACCGCTACCGTCACTTCTAACTCATATATTTACTCTGGTATTGCCGGCGTAACGTACACCTTCACAGTCAAGGCCATTAACGCAGAAGGCCTTTCAGTGGCTTCGGCTTCGGCGTCGGCCACCGCGCGCGCGGTGACGGCCATCGTTCCTACTTCGGTCGCAACTTCTCTCGGTGCCGCAGACTCGGGTCGAGTCACCTTAAGTTGGTCAGTTGCGTCCGAAAGCGATGTCACTGGCTACACGATCGAGCGTTCCGAAAATGGTGTGACTTGGACGGCGATTGGTGCGCTCACCGTCGCTTCATCTGGTTCTGCCACCTCGCGTAGCTTTGTGGTGGGTAATCCAGCCGCGACGGGTGCAATCAACGGCAATCCCGCACTTATTTCCGGACATGCTTACTTCTTCCGCGTCGCCGCAACCAACAGCGCTGGTGTCGGTTCTTACGGATCGGCTTCAGCAATTCCACTTGGCACGCCAAACGCGCCAGTAGTAAGTGGCGTCGGGCGCGATGGTTCGGCCATTCTGCTCTGGAGTCCACCAACTGATCCCAAGGGTCGCAGTATCACTGGCTATGAAGTGCTCTATCCAAATGGTTCTGCCGTCTCCTGTGGCACCTCAGGTCTCGAGACCTCCTGCACGGTGAGCGTTGGTCAAGGCGGTGCAGCCATCGTGAACGGAACGCCTCTTACGCTTCGGGTCCGGGCCACCTTCGTCGACGTACTGAATATTGGAACTCCCGGTCGTGGTGATTCTTCAACCGTCACCGTCACTCCCGTGGGTGTCCCCGATGCGCCGATTTCAGGAAGTTCAGTAGCAACCAGCCGTCAACTCGTACTCAACTGGTCGATGACTGGCGCACCTGGATTCTCGGCGGCCAACGCACCAACGGGTTACGAAATTGAACAACTCACGGGTGGATCTTTCAATACCATTGCCACCATTTCGAATGCGACTACTTTTACTTATACGGTCGGCTCACTTACCAACGGTACGAGCTACCTCTTCCGCGTATGGGCGAAGAACGATTCGGGTCGCTCAGCAACTGCACTTCTTATTAGCGGCACACCAGTCGGTGCTCCTGGCGCATCAGGTTTGGCGCTCGCAGTGGCACCCGCTTCCGTCACCGCATCGTGGACGCAACCTACCGATACTGGTGGCCGTCTCATCACTGATTACATCATCACGGCAACGCAGGCCTCCGTGCCAGTCGATACCAGTGCATGTGTCGGCAATGCCATGACGTGCATCATTGGTGGATTAACCAACGGAATTCCAGTTACCGTCACGGTGACTGCAAAGAATGAAGATGCATTGCTTGGCACGCCAATCTCACTCACGGCCACGCCAGTTGCCTTGCCGTTGAGTGTCTCATCACTTGATGCGGTCAGCCCTGTCTCGCATTCGATTACCCTCACTTGGACATCTGGAGTTAGTGGCCACCGCGTGGAGCGCAGTCTTAACGGTGTTACTTGGACCGTGCTCGCGCCAGCTGATACCGCTTCCTCTCCAATTACTGATAGTGCGGTGCCAAGCGATGGTGTCGATCTCTTCTACCGCGTTTCTGGAATTAACGATGCAGGTGTGGGTCCAGGAACAGTGATCACTGCGCAATCAAAGGGTGCTGCATCCGCCGTACAGAACATTCAAGGAACGCAGCAAGATCGCGCAGCGCTGATTAGTTGGGATCTGCCGGCTTCAACTGGTGGACTATCGATCTCTGGTTACAAGGTCACGGGCGAGAAGTACGAAGCATCCGCGTGGGTAGCACTCGCTGGTACCCAAATCGTCTGCGGCGCCACAACCACTTCTTATCAATGGACTGGTTTGACCAATGGCACCGCCTATCACTTCACAGTCTCACCATTTGCAGTGATCCCTGGCCACACTCCTGGCTTGGATTGCTCAACGTGGAGTGTGACCTCAGCCGACTTCTACATCGGAACCTCTTCGACTACTGGAAGCATCACGCCTTCTCCAGTCCCTGGAGCTGTCTCGGGTCTTGTGGGCACTGCAGGCGATGGCAAGGTCACTTTGAATTGGGATCCACTACCAGGTGCTGCTTACTACGTCGTCGAAGCGAAGGGTTCGGTCGGACCAAACTTCGCGACCGTGACGTGCGCGAACGACACTCTCACCACCTGCCTCGTTGACGGCCTCATTCCTGGCCTCACCTACATCTTCCGCGTGACTGGTATTAACTCTGCTGGTGCAGGCGCGGCATCACTTTCCACCGTTACTTTGGTGGCTTATGTAGCACCACCGACACCACCCACACCTTCAACGCCCAGCACGCCCAGCACGCCGAGTGGCGGTGGCGGTACGACTATCGTCTACATCCCAGCCCCAGCGCCGACGGTGACCACCCCGGTTGCGGTACCAGTTGCCGCGCTTTCCGCGCCGGAGAATTTGACCGTCACTCCAGGAAATCGCCAACTGACGATCTCTTGGTCTTCGGTTAAGGATGCCAAGGGTTATCACATCCAAGTGAGCCTTGATAGCAATACCTGGAAGAAGTTTGCCGATCTTGGCGCTGATGCCAAGGGCACTATCGTGGCCGGTCTTACAAACGGTGTGACTACATACGTGCGCATCGTGCCATTCGCCGAAAACGACGGTGCTGGCGCCGTGGTGGCCGCTGCTCCAGCAACAACACCGGAAGCACCTGCCAAGGTTGTTGTCACGCCTCATGACAAGTCGATCGACGTTGCATGGCAGAAGCCAAATGACGATGGCGGCTCTATGGTCACTGCTTACCAAATCGAAATCAGCATTGATGGTGGCGTGACTTGGTCTCTGCTACGTCAAGTCGATGATCAAGTCACCGCAACGACCTTGGACAACTTGCGTAACGGCGCTAGTTATTCGATCCGTATTTCTGCGCTTAATAAGGTGGGCAAGGGCAAGAGCGGATCTGCAAATACGTCCACCGTCATTGCGGTCGTTCCAAGCGCACCAATTAAGGCATCCGTCGCTCGTGGTGGAAGTCGTGAGCTCGTAGTGACGTGGCAGAAGCCTACAAACTCCGGTGGAGCGACAATCACTGGTTATCTCCTCGAGCAGAGTCGTGATGGAGTTATCTACACGAAGGTAGGAGCGCTTTCCTCGAGTGCCACCACTGCAAAGATTTCCGGATTACAAAACGGCACCACCTACTTTGTTCGCTTGAGTACGGTGACCGAACTGGGAGCTGGTGGCGCAACTGTCGTCAGCGGCACTCCTGCGACCGTCCCCGGCGTCATCGCTAAGTCGCCACAGCAAGTGGCTTCCAGCGACGGTCGCGTATTTATTACCTGGAGCGCACCAGTTGATGCTGGCGGCCTCTCGGTGACCGGTTACCAGGTGGAGCGAGCAGCTTCCGTCAAGGGTCCTTGGTCAATTGCGATTGCGAACTCAGGTAGTGGTCTCACACGCGCAGAAATTACTGGGCTCAAGATCGGCGTTGACGCATTCGTACGAGTCAAGGCAATCAATGAAATTGGTGTCGGTGGAACATCTCCGATCATCACAGTCACTGCAGTAACCCCGGCCTCTGCTCCGCTTAAGGCGTCGATCGTGCGCTCCGGTAAGACAATTTCCCTGAAGTGGAGTGCGCCAAAGAGCGATGGCGGAAGCGATGTCACCGGCTACCAGATCGAAACTAGCCGCGACGGTCGTACGTGGACAGTATTGATGAGTGCGCAGAAGCCACCGGCAGTGATAAAGCCACCGAAGAGCGCCACCTTGATTCGCGTACGCGCAGTCACCAAGGCTGGCAAGGGTGCACCTTCGGCAGCCTTCCCGATTAATAACTAGAAAAGTAACTTCGTCGCTTTAGGAAATTAATCCGCTATCGCGCGCAGCTTTATAAAGACCGGTTTTAGTGCGCGCTTCAAGTCCGGCGTCGCGATACTTCTCGCGTACACGATCGATATATGACTTCGCGGTGGATGGCGCGATGTCCATTCGGCGAGCAACCGCATCAAGTTTTAGTCCTGATGCGTAGAGCACTAATGCCCGTTGTTCTTGTTCAGAAAGTGAGATGTTCTGTGATCGCCGTGCTAGTAAGGCGCCGGCAAGCTCTGGAGATACGAATGAATCGCCTCGCAAAATGGACTCAACTGCGTCGAGGAGCTCACTAGTCTTGGCACGTTTGGAGACGAACCCATCGGCGCCTGCGATCATCACGGCCTGCACGGTGCTTGGTTCGGCGAGTGCACTCACTACGAGGACTGGAATTTCAAGGGCCGTCAAAAGTGAAATAACATCCGCAGGCGACCTGCCGTCACCGAGATCTAAATCCACGATCGCAATGGTCGCACTTGTCTCGCGATGGGCAGCAACCGCCGCCAAGACATCAGATCCTTTGTAGACAATCTTTAGATTGGCATAACGCAAAGAGAGCTGAGCGAGAAGAGACTCGAGCACTAAAGGATGATCTTCTAGCAGGATAAACGAGGGCATGTCGCCTCCTTTCCAGATGCAGTGATAACCAGTCAGCGCTGCTCTTCGAATTGAACGGTAGCATTTCAACGTGGATATTAAGCGTTTTTGGGTGGCGCCGGCTCCTACCTTGGCCCAACGAGTCGAGCAGGTCACCAATCTGGCTTCACAGGTGCTCGTCGGGCTCTCCGTGATTGGTCTACTGTCCATAGCTATTTGGCGAGGCGATCGGAACCTGGCCATAATTTTTCTTTTTGCACTTGCTCTTGTTCTTCTCTCTTATCTTTTGCTGGGTAGGCGCTTTGCCTTCCTACCGGTGCTACTAGCGCTCTGGATCACTTACCTTGCACCTTTGCCAGGTATTGGATCGCCGAAAATTTTCATTCCGGTTACCTTTCTCAGTTTTATGGTGGCCCTGGTTCCCACCTTCCTTCTAGAGGCGCTTCCAGCGACGGTTGTTTTACTCGGAACAGTGAGTTACGAGGCGTGGGTAGTCCTTAACCCAACTCCCGGTATGAATCTGGTGGCCTCACTCATCCATGGTTTTCCGATCATTTCGCTTTATCACCTTGCATTAGGCCTGGGCTTCATCGTGACCCGCCGCGAAGCGATCGCAAACGCACACTTGATCGACGAGCAGGAGAAAGAGTCTCGAGAACTAGACGAACAAGCGGTAATTTTGGACACGATTCGACTAGATCGACAATCGATGCTGCAACGTCTTCATGAGACCGTGCTGAATACGCTCGGCGTAATTATTCGCAGCACGGATGCCTCTATTCCAGGCATATCCGAGCACTGTGGCGCTGACCTTGAAGTGCTTGATGAATGGCAGCGAAGCGATTTACCGCACGATATTCAAGAAATTGTGGATGAGGCTATTCAACAAGTTCCCACCGATCGATTTGAAGTGAAGGTTTTCCCAGGAAAAGTAATCACACTAAGCGATGAGATTTCGCTTCGTATCGGAGCAATTCTTCAGGAATTAGTGGCTAATGCCGTTCGACATTCGCAAGGAAATCTTATTCAAATCTCATGGCGAGTTATTGAAGAAACAAAAATTGAATTAGTTGTCCGCGATAATGGAATTGGTTTTATTCAAGAGAATTCAGAACGGCTTGGTTTGCGAGTTATCGTTCGTGAAAATGTTGACGCCTTGCATGGGCAGCTTATATTGAAGTCAGAAGCAGGAATTGGCACCACAGTAACGATTCGTGTGCGCCTCGAGGCAGACGAGCGAGCAATCGCGCGGGCGCATCCCTCGATTATCGGGACTCCACACAACACATCATTACTTGCTGCCCGAGGAGTTTTCATATTCCTTCTCGTGGCTGCGCCGCTGCTTGCGCAAGATTCGCATTATCGAAATTGGCTTTTTATACTTCTCGTAACTACAGCACTTTTTCATCTCACATTTGTTACAAAAAGAAATGTGCCCCGTCTCTGGTTACAAATCCTGGGTGTGTTCCTGGCCGAAGGTTCCCTTTGGTGTGCTTGGGCCGGATCAGACACATTTGTAAGTGCCAAGCCAACCCAATGGATTGCGAATGTCGCAATCATCTCTGGCTTACTCCTCGCATCCAGTCGCCAAGGCCTTGCTCGTTGGGCTTTGCTTCTGCTCTCGTTCGTACCGCCCTTCATTCTCTGGAATATCACGAGTGATCCGGAAGTCCAGCAACTCCTCAAATTTCCGCTCCTTTCAGGTTTGATCTGTACTCCCATTCTCTTCTTGGCAACCGTCCTTGCTCGGCAACAAAGTACCCAAGTTCGCACCAGGGGAGAGACCATTCGATTGGCAGTTTTGGCAGAGGCACAACGTGCCAAGTTGGCGATCTCCCGGCTGGAGAGATGGAACTCAGCAGTTCGTAATGCGCGAGAGTTGATGACGGAAGTAAGAGATGGCATTCCGGTAGATGACGCTATTCGTCATAGGGCCGAGGTGGCTGACTCGCAACTACGTGCTCACCTGCAGATTGATCCAGATGAAGACGGTTCTTTCGCGCGCTTAGCCCTTGAACTTTCTGACGCGTGCTCACGGCGCGGCAAGGTGCTCCACGTAGTTGTCAATGAAGTCTCTAAGAGCTTCGAACCGATTCCTTACGAAGTAGATAACTTCGTGCGAGCGCTGGTGAACGAAATGGATTCTCAAGGGCGTTTAAGAATTATCACTCTAGAAGACCAAGAGATAATGAGTCTTACTTCGTCACTCTCCGGGGAGAATACGAGTTTGCAGATGTATCAGGATCAGTTGAAAATGTCGGCACATTCGGAGTGGCTCTATCGCGACACTACGCTCTCCATCGAACTTTTATCACAGAGTGAAATTCCGGAAATTTGGATCAATATTTCACGGCCGATCAAGCAAACTTCTTAAGTGAAGAGATCGCTCCAATTGATTAACGCAGAATCCAATGCTCGACAGCGGGCGGTTCGGCAAAGAAGGGCGAAATAGCCGCGCGCCAATCTGTAAACCTAGGGGATTCTCTAAACCCGACGGTATGCGCCTCCAAGGTCTCCCAAGCGATAGCCAGCATCACAACGTCGGGGCGCTCAATGCCACGGTGCACATGAACGTCGATAAATCCCTCTGCGCCACGAACGATGTCGAGCGCGCGCTTTAATACCTCTTCGAATTCGTCAGCGCGCCCGGGGGACACGGTGATGTAGGCAGTCTCCATGATCATGGGTCGATGGTAACCGTAGACTTCTCACATGTCTGAGTTCACCGCCATTTTGCTCACAGGCGGAAGCGCGCGTCGCCTGAGTGGCATCGATAAAGCAACCTTAAAAATTGCGGGGGAGAGTTGCTTTGTTCGAGTGCTTTCCGCCCTGCAGTCAGCGTCAGCGATTATCGTCGTGGGGCCACCTATTGAAGTGAAAGACGAGCGAATCACTTTTCTGCAAGAAGAACCGAAAGGCGGGGGACCAGTGGCAGCCCTTGCGGCAGCCCTTGGTCATATCTCTACCGAAAGAGTCGCGGTCGTTTCGGTTGATGTTCCGCTCGTCTCGGGAGCGGTTGATGAATTAAGAGCGCAGTGGCAGCCGACTGATGTTGCCCTGGTGGCCTCTGACGGCATGCACGAAAGTTATTTAGTCTCAATATTTAATGTCGAGGCGTTGCGGGCCGCTATCGCTGCGCTTGCCACTGCTGCGAACGCCTCAATGAAATCAGTGCTCGCGTACTTGAATTATCGGCCGGTGATAGTGAGTAACCCCGATATGTTGATTGATGTGGACACCCCAGAAGACCTCGCAAGAGTGGAAGCAATCTTGCGGCTCAGATCTTGCGGCTCAGATCAGGAATCGAGGTAGGGAAATGAACGAAGTAGAGCGGTGGAGCGCATTGGCGACCCAGGAGCTCGGCATAGCAATACCCATCGACATCGCGGGGATCCTGGATCTCACCAAGGAGGTCGCTCACGGGGTGACTCGGCCAGCAGCCCCGGTGGCCGCCTACCTCCTTGGACTCGTACAAGGGAGCGATCCGAGCCAAGTAGCAGTTGCGGAAGCGACTTTGCGGCGCCTGGCGGCAGAGTGGGAGCCAGATTCGGCCCGTTAGTACCAGGGTCAGTGGGGCGGCTCGCGGATTTCGCGCCCCTCCGAGCCGGCGTGTACCCTGGGCTGGCTGAAGCCTCTCCGGGGGCAGTAGCGAGCCCCCTTAGCTCAGTAGGTAGAGCGTCTCCATGGTAAGGAGAAGGTCTACGGTTCGATTCCGTAAGGGGGCCCTGGTTCTTCCCTCTTCAACGGGCATCTGGCTTGCTGAGGCGTGCGGAGCTGGGGCGGGGTAGCTCAGTCTGGTAGAGCAAGCGGCTCATAATCGCTGTGTCGCCGGTTCAAGTCCGGCCTCCGCTACAAAGTAGGACAAGTAGGGCTGGGAACGAGTGGGCAAGAGTGGGTAAGTCTGGCGACTTACGCAGGATTTTCCGGAAAGGTACCTCTCCGGGTAGCCTTCTCACGTTCCAGAAGCACGTTCATGGAGTTAACGGGAAGCCCGGTTGGGTTTCGTTTCTAGGTTTTGAGGGGAGCCGTCATGGCCAGCAAGAGCGCCGACATTCGGCCAAAGATCACCATGGCATGCGTGGAGTGCAAAGAGCGCAACTACATCACCAAGAAGAACCGTCGTAACGATCCAGACCGCATGGAGCTGAAGAAGTTCTGCCCACGCTGCAAGTTGTCGACCGTTCACCGCGAGACTCGCTAATTACCGAGCCTCATGGCTCTCTCTGCTGAATTCTTAGGGCGCACTTACCGCGCCGATGCAGCTCATATTGTTTCAGCTGATGAAGTTCGTGCATTCCTGCACGCCATCGGTGAACCCTCAGGAGATATCGCACCGCCCACTTTTGCGATCAAGCTAGCGCTCGCGGAATCTGAATCGGTAATGAAGAGTCCTGAACTTGGTCTCGACTGGAGTCGGGTAGTGCATGGCGATCAGAGATTTGAATACCATCGCCCCATTCGCGTAGGCGATGCGCTTGATTGCGAAACCGTGATTGACGCCATTAAATCGGTAGCCGGAAACGACATCATCACTACTCGTTGCGATCTCACAACCAATAGCGAATTGATAGTGCGTTCATGGGCTGTGCTCTTCTTTAGGGGTCCAGAGAAATGAGCCGAATCTCTTACTCTTCATTAACGGTTGGCAGCGCGTTGCCGGAGCGAAGTTTTCAGATCACTCGTGCAGACCTCAAAACGTATGCAGATGCCAGCGGTGATCAGAATCCCATTCATCAAGATGAAGCATTCGCGATAAGTGTGGGGCTACCCAATCTCATCGCGCACGGTATGTACACCATGGCACTTGCTGGGAAGTACATCACCGATTGGGCGGGCGAGCTCACTGCACTCGCAGAGTTTGGTGTGCGCTTCACTAAGCCGGTAATTGTGCCGGCAGATGTACCCGCCACCGTTATCTTCACAGGTTCGGTAACTGAGCTACTCCCTGGTAATCGCGCGAAGGTTGAGATCCTCGCGATGAGTGACGGGGTCAAGGTACTCGGTCAGGCTCGAGCCGTTGTCGTTTGCGATGAGTGAGGCACCCGTTGATGTCATCGCGCTCGCAGAAGCTCGCAAGCTCGCTAAAGCCACGAAGGACTTTGCCCTTGCTGACCACCTGAGAGAAGAGATCTCAGTGCTTGGATGGCAGATAAAAGATCTGCCGGGTTCGTATGAACTCTCACCACAACCCACCTTCGAAACTTTCACCTCGTTCGATGATGTTCCAGAAACGCCTACCAACGCGCGCTACCTCGCCCTCATCAAAGTAGATGGATGGTTGGAAGATATTAAGACGTGCACTGATGCCTTGCACGAGCGCGCACCCGAAGTGGCGGTATTACTTGTTGATGTCTCCGGTGATACGGAAATTGCTGAGGGGGTTCATCACATCGCGTCAGCCCATGGCTTCCACGAAATCCACCTCACGCGCGATCCAGGGTGGGGTCCCGTAATGCGCTCGGCATCTGAGAAGTTCCACGCGGAGAACATCATCTTGATGGATCCTTCAACAGTGCTCTTAGAAAATCCGATTCCCGCAATTGATGCGACCTTCGCGAATCCTGGCGTCGTCGCAGTGGGGTGGCGTGGTGCATTGGTGAACATTGAAGATGCTTGGCGCACCGTTGACGATAAAGGTCCAGGCGAAGTCGATGTACTGCTTGGCTACTTCATGGCAGTGCGCAGAAAGGCATTGCTCGCGACCGAGGCCCCCCATACCAAGGCGCTCTTTTATCGAAACGCGGATCTAGAACTTTCCTTGGAATTGCGCGCGCATGGTGGGCGGCTCGTGGCACTCGATCTTCCGCTTGCACAAGGGCGTCATCGGGGATACCACGATTCTGAGCCAGCAATGCGTGAGCGGGAATCGAAGAAGAATTACGACCGAATATTGGCGAAGTTTCGTGGACGTAGCGAGATTCTCTCGCCTCGTCGCTAGCAAACGCCTACGCTCGCACTATGACAACTCGAGCAGCAGATCTCACCACCCTTCGGGTAGGGGGAGAGATTGCCACTTTTGTAGAGGTCAGTACCGAGTCGGACTTCATCGCGGCTCTGGGCAAGTTTCCTGATGCACTCGTTGTTGGGGGCGGTTCAAACTTGCTCTTTGTGGGTGGTAGATGTGAAAGGCCATTGATCAAAGTAAGTACGTCCGGCATTGCTCATGAAGTAGATGCATGTAGCGGCGCTACGTGGACCGTGAGCGCCGGTGAGAATTGGGATGACTTTGTCGTGGCCACTATTAAGGCCGGCTGCGCAGGGTTAGAAACTTTGAGCGGGATCCCTGGCACCGTGGGCGCTTCACCAATACAAAACATTGGTGCTTATGGAACCGAACTCACCGCATCGGTTGCGCGGGTACGAGTCTTTGATCGTACATCCGGTGAGGTGCGCACTTTTGCAGCGGCTGAATGTGGCTTCGGCTATCGCACCTCTCTCTTTAAGAAAGAAGTCGACCGCTTCGCGGTGCTCGAAGTAACTTTCCAATTGCGAGTGGGAGAGATGAGTAACGATGTCACTTACCCAGAGCTCGCAGCAGAACTCAAGATTAATGTCGGCGAGCGAGCGGCAGTGACGGCTGTTCGGGCAGCGGTATTGAAGATTCGCGCGCGTAAAGGAATGGTCCTAAGCGACGACGACACCGATACATGGTCTGCCGGTTCGTTCTTCATTAACCCGACGCTCCCTGCATCACAGATCCCCGCTGGCGCGCCTGTTTGGGAACAAGAAGATGGCAGAGTCAAAACTTCAGCTGCGTGGTTAATCGAAAAATCGGGCACCAGCAAGGGCGAACGTTTCGGTAATGCCGCGGTGTCGTCTAAGCACGTCTTGGCGCTTACTAATACGGGGAACGCATCTAGCGAAGAGATCATTGAAGCTGCGCGGACGATTTGCGCACGCGTCGAGCAAAGTTTTGGTATCACCTTGCAGCCAGAGGTGCGAATTGTTGGTGCACAGTTATGAGTAGTACCGCGGTCATCGGTGGTGCAGGGAAAACCGGCCAAGCCATTTTGGGCGCTCTTGCCGCCCGACATTTGGAAAGCCGATCGCTCACCCGCGCCGACATCGATCTCAATACCGGGGCGGGATTAGTGGGGTCACTCCGTGGTTGCCACGCGCTCTACGCGCTCGCTCCTAATTTTCACCCAGACGAAGTAGCCATCGCGAAGCGAGTAGTCGATGCGGCGCGCGAAGCGGGTGTTACTCGGGTCGTCTTCCACTCTGTTTTGCAACCGCAATTGAGTGCGATGCCTCATCACTTAGCTAAGTCGCGGGCGGAAGAAGTCGTTATTAACTCCGGATTGGAGTGGGCGATTTTGCAGCCCGGTCCGTATGCGCAGAATTTCACCCCAGAAGTCGTGGGCGCCCTGGGATATCGAGCGGATGCGCCATTCTCCTTTGTGGACTTAGCTGATGTGGGTCAGGCGGCTGTGCGCCTGCTTACCGATGGTGCTACTACTTACGGGATTTTCGAGGCGTGTGGTCCGACGACATCGGTGAGCGAAGTAGCCAGCCTGCTCGGTTGGCAAGTGCAGGAGCGCGCGTTTACGCCTTCGGATGATTCGTACGCCCAAAAATGCCTCGCTGCCATGTTCGCCTATTACACCGAGCATGGCCTGCAGGGAAGTTCGCTCGCACTGAAGGCGCTCCTGGATCGAGAACCCACCCATGCTGTCAGCGCTTTAAAGCGCAGCTAGCCAATCGAAAAGTTACTTCGCTTCTCCGAGTAACTTCTGAATGCGTGTGACGCCCTCGATGAGGTCTTCATCGCCAAGTGCATATGAGAGACGTAGGTAACCGCTCGGCCCGAACGCTTCTCCGGGTACAACAGCAACCTCAACCTCTTCAAGAATTAAATTCGCAAGCTCTGCTGAAGTGTGCGGACGCTTTCCGCGTATTTCTTTGCCGAGCAGATCCTTGACGCATGGATACACATAGAAGGCACCGAGTGGAGTTGGACATTGCACACCAGGAATTTCGTTGAGCATCTTCACCATGATTTTGCGACGACGATCAAAGGCCACCCGCATCGCATCTACCGCAGTGAGGTCACCTTGTAGCGCCGCGATGGCTGCACGTTGCGAAACGTTTGATACGTTGCTTGAGAGATGTGACTGCAAATTGCTTGCAGCTTTGATGACATCCTTGGGGCCAATCATCCAGCCCACGCGCCAACCGGTCATCGCGTACGTCTTTGCAACGCCGTTCAAGATGACGCATGTGTCAGCAAGTTCTGGAACAACGACTGGCATGCTTGGCGCGGTGGCGCCGTCATAAAGTAGGTGTTCATAAATTTCATCTGTGATTACCCAGATGCCGTGCTTCAAAGCCCACTTACCAATCGCTTCTACTTGCTCGCGTGAGTAAACCGCGCCGGTGGGATTTGAAGGTGAGCAGAAGAGCAAGGCCTTTGTCTTTGAAGTGCGGGCGGCTTCGAGTTGTTCTACGGAAACGAGATAACCGCTCTCTTCGCCGGCGAATACTTCGATCGCGGTACCGCCTGCGAGCTTGACGCACTCTGGATAAGTGGTCCAGTAAGGGGAGGGGAGGAGCACTTCATCGCCTGCCCCCACGATGGTGGCAAATGCTTGGTAGACCGCTTGCTTGCCGCCGTTAGTGATTAAGACTTGGTCGGCGGTGATGGCATAGCCGGAGTCGCGCACTGTCTTGGCCACTACTGCTTCGCGCATCTCTGGAAGTCCAGCGGCGGGGGTATAGCGATGGTTGGCTACCACTCCGGTGGCGGCGGCTGCAGCGGCCACGATGTAGTCGGGGGTAGGGAAGTCGGGTTCGCCGGCTCCGAAGCCGATCACCGGGCGCCCAGCGGCCTTTAATGCCTTCGCCTTGGCATCGACTGCCAGGGTGGCCGATTCCGCGATCGCGGCAATTCGGGGGCTGATCCGGGGGCTGATCCGGGGGCTATTACCTGAGCTCATGACGGGTCTCTTTCAGGTCGAGAAGTGGGCGTGGAAAGTGCTAATCCTGCCGTCATAGCCTAGGGGACACCCCCGGGTTAGACCTGAGCGTAGGTGTCGCCTTAGACTCACTCTTCTTGGCGAATTCGCCATGCTTTCGCGCGCCCTTTTGGGAGTTCGAGCATGGAGGGCAAGTCCAGAGGGTAGTAGCTCAATTGGTAGAGTTCCGGTCTCCAAAACCGGCGGTTGGGGGTTCAAGTCCCTCCTGCCCTGCACTGATGAGTTTGCACGAAAGAGTTTGCACGATCGAGCAATCGAACGAGAGGTTAGCGGATGAGTGAAGAAGCAAAGCGTGGCGCTGAGGCGACCAAGCGCGGACCGCGCCTGGGTCTCTTCTATCGCCAAGTGCTCTTTGAATTGCGCAAGGTCGTATGGCCTACGCGCAAACAACTCACGACCTACACCAGCGTCGTCCTTGTCTTTGTTACGGCGATCATCTTCGTTGTATCGCTCTTCGACCTTGGTCTCACCAAGCTCGTCTTCTGGGTCTTTGGTTAAGGGGTAAGAGAACATGAGTGAAGATTTCTCGTTCGAAGATGCGCTGGCGCAAGCAAGTTCTGAAGAAGAACTGGGTGCCGAAAGCGGGCTCGTCGCACCAACATATGTTGATGAAGACGACGCTCCACCCGCGATTCTCGATGATATCGAGGGCAGCGATTTCGAAGAGTCCGAAGAAGAAGAGAAGCTCGATGATCCCATGGAGGAATTTCGCGCCAAGCTTCGCCTTGCACCTGGTGATTGGTATGTAGTGCACTCATACGCGGGTTACGAAAACCGCGTGCGCTCTAACCTTGAAAACCGTACTCAATCTTTGGGAATGGAAGATTACATTTTCCAGATCGAAGTTCCACAAGAAGAAGTTACTGAAATTAAGAATGGACAGCGCAAGCAAGTCAAGCGCAATGTCTTCCCTGGTTATGTTCTCGTGCGCATGGAACTCACGGATGAGTCCTGGTCCACAGTACGTAACACCCCTGGAGTTACTGGCTTTGTCGGTCATACGCACCGACCAAGTCCGTTAACACTGGATGAGGTCGAGAAGATTCTCGCACCGCACCCAGTAAAGAAGTCTGACAAGCCGGAAATCCGAGTTGTCGACTTCGAAGTGGGCGAATCGGTCACCGTTATGGATGGTCCGTTTGCCACACTGCCTGCCTCGATTAACGAGATCATGCCCGAACAGCAAAAGCTCAAGGTTCTGGTCTCTATCTTCGGTCGGGAAACCCCGGTCGAACTTTCATTCAGCCAAGTTCAGAAACTCTGATCTCGGTCACACGTAAGGACCCGCAGAATGCCTCCGAAGAAAAAACTCGCAGCCATCATCAAGCTGCAGATCCAAGCCGGTGCGGCTACTCCAGCGCCACCAGTTGGTCCTGCTCTTGGTCAGCATGGCGTGAACATCATGGAATTCGTTAAGGCGTACAACGCCGCAACGGATAGCCAAAAGGGTCAAATCATTCCGGTTGAAATCTCGGTCTATGAAGATCGTTCTTTCACCTTCGTGACAAAGACTCCGCCAGCATCGCGCTTGATCCTTAAGGCTGCTGGTGTTGAAAAGGGTTCGCCAATTCCGCACAAGCAAAAGGTTGCCAACATCACCCAAGCTCAGGTTCGCGAAATTGCACAAACCAAAATGACAGATCTCAACGCCAACGATCTCGATGCTGCAAGCTTGATCATCGCTGGTACCGCTCGCTCAATGGGCATCACGGTTTCCGAGTAATTACTCGTTAACAACAACTCAAGAAGTTTGTGGGAGAACCTCGCTGGTTCGTTGACCACAACTCCGAAAATGAAGGAGCAGAAATGAAGCGCAGTAAGGCTTATAAAGCCGCGATCGCCAAGATTGAAGTAGATCGCATCTACACCCCGCTCGAGGCTTGCCGTCTCGCGCGCGAAACATCAACCACGAAGTATGACGCGACTGTTGAAGTTGCTCTCTGCCTCGGTGTTGATCCGCGTAAGGCTGATCAAATGGTGCGAAGCACCGTCAACCTTCCGCACGGCACTGGTAAGACCGCACGGGTCCTGGTCTTTGCTGGTGGCGAGCGCGCTGAAGAGGCACGTGCCGCGGGCGCCGACATCGTCGGTGCAGATGAATTGATCGATGAAGTTGCCAAGGGTCGTCTTGACTTCGATGCAGTTGTATCGACGCCAGACCTCATGGGCAAGGTCGGTCGTTTGGGTAAGGTCCTCGGACCTCGTGGCTTGATGCCCAACCCTAAGACCGGCACCGTTACCACTGACGTGGCTAAGGCCGTTGAAGACATCAAGGGCGGAAAGATTGAATTCCGCGTTGATAAGAACGCCAACCTCCACTTCATCATCGGTAAGACCTCCTTTACCGAAACCCAATTGGTAGAGAATTACGCTGCTGCCATCGAAGAAGTTCTTCGTGCCAAGCCCTCATCGGCAAAGGGACGCTTCATCAAGAAGGCCACCCTCTCCACCACGATGGGACCTGGAATTCAAGTGGATTCCAGCCTCGGTCGTGAGACGGTCGCCAGCAACGGATAGTGATTTCACAAGGTGGGCGCGCCGCTGTTTTGACGGTAGCGCGCCCATCCTTTTACGCTTTGCCCATACCAAAGACCGCAGGTAGGAAGTTCTAAAGGTCGAAAGACCGCCCGCGTAGGTGAGAAGGTCCACTTGTGGTCCCGGTCGCCTCGCGCGCCGGGATTTTTGATTTTTAGCCCGAATATCCCGGTCAGCGGAGTTCGCACCATCGAAAGGAAGCCACATGGCCCGCCCAGACAAGGCAGCTGCAGTAGCTGAGCTTGCGGAGGATTTCCGTACCGCTCAAGCCACTGTGTTGACCGAGTACCGCGGCTTAACGGTCGCTGCGCTCAAGGAGCTTCGCCGCTCACTTGGCGCTACAACCAAGTACGCCGTCGTCAAGAACACCTTGACGAAGATCGCTGCCCGCGAGGCTGGCGTGACTGTTCCGGATGAGCTTCTGGCTGGTCCTTCGGCTCTCGCCTTCATTAAGGGCGATCCAGTCGTAGCCGCTAAGAGTCTCCGCGACTTCGCAAAAGCACACCCACTCTTGATCATCAAGGGCGGCATCCTCGATGGCAAGGCGCTCTCACCGAAAGAGATTGCCAAGTTGGCTGATCTCGAATCACGTGAGGTGCTCCTAGCCAAGCTCGCAGGCGCAATGAAGGCTTCGATGTCGCAAGCCGCAGCGCTCTTCGCAGCACCACTTTCTAAGACCGTCCGCACGATCGAAGCGCTTAAGGCGCAAAAGTCATAGGGCTGACCCGCCCCCGTTCGGCGTAAGTCGAACACACCCCATCACGGCCAGAATTCAGGTTCACCTGGAGTCGGGTCAGAACCGAAAGGAAGCAAAATGGCAAAGCTCAGCACTGGAGATCTCCTCGAGAGCTTCAAGGAAATGACCCTCATCGAGCTCTCTGAGTTCGTTTCACTCTTCGAAGAGACCTTCGGCGTCACCGCAGCTGCACCTGTTGCAGTTGCTGCTGCTCCTGCCGCTGGTGGTGCCGCTGGCGGCGCCGCTGCCGCTGCAGAAGATCAAGATGAGTTCGACGTCATCCTCGAAGATGCCGGCGCTCAAAAGATCGCAGTCATCAAGGAAGTTCGTACTTTCACGAACCTCGGTCTGAAGGAAGCTAAGGATCTCGTTGACGCAGCTCCTGCCACGATCCTTGAGAAGACCAACAAAGAGACCGCAGAGAAGGCAAAGGCAGCCCTTGAGGCAGCTGGCGCTAAGGCTGCAATCAAGTAATTTGCTCCACCCGCACTCACTTTGAGTGCACCTGCAGTTGTCGTGGTTAGGCGGGGGTGGACCGGGAGACCGGTCCACCTGCGCCTGGCACGAGGAAGTAAAACTCCATACACCACACAGTCATATATCGGGCGAAAGTGGTCGAAACGGGCGCGAATTGCTATGAGCGCGACGTAACGACTACTCTCGTCCTTTGCGCACTCTTGACCGAAACTGACTGCAGCTCGATTTGCAGGCAGTGATTAAGCGTGCGTTGCTCCCGTCAGGCCCTCGGAAGGATCTCTCTTGGCCGCCACGCGATCGAAGAACGCTACTGCCCCTCGCCGCCTATCGTTTGCAAAGATTCGGGAGCCCCTTGAGGTTCCCAATCTCCTTGCACTCCAAGTTGAAAGTGTGGATTGGTTGCTCGGTAACGAGCTCTGGCGCGAACGCGTCAAACAATCCGCTGCAGCCGGCACCGCCGTACCTGCACAGTCTGGTCTGGAAGAGATCTTTGAAGAGATCAGTCCTATTGAGGACTTCCAGGGCACGATGAGCCTCTCATTCCGCGATCACCGCTTCGAACCACCGAAGTACTCGATCGACGAGTGCAAAGAGCGCGACATCACTTACGCCGCACCGCTCTTCCTCACGGCAGAGTTCATGAACAACACCACTGGTGAAATCAAGAGCCAGACCGTGTTCATGGGCGACTTCCCGTTGATGACCCCACGCGGAACTTTTGTTATTAATGGCACCGAGCGCGTAGTTGTGTCGCAGCTCGTCCGTTCTCCTGGCGTCTACTTCGAGCGCACGATTGATAAGGCGACCGATAAAGACATCTGGACGACCAAGATCATTCCAAGCCGTGGTGCTTGGCTAGAACTTGAAATCGACAAGAAAGACATGGTCGGTGTTCGCATTGACCGCAAGCGCAAGCAATCCATCACTGTGCTCTTGAAGGCACTTGGTTGGGATAACGCACGCATCCTTGAAGAGTTCGGCGAGTACGAATCCATGCGCCTCACTCTCGAGAAGGATCACACCTCAACGCAAGATGAGGCTCTTCTCGATATTTACCGCAAGCTCCGTCCAGGCGAGCCTCCTACACGTGAAGCCGCCCAGACTCTCCTTGAGAATCTCTACTTCAATCCAAAGCGTTATGACCTCGCCAAGGTGGGTCGTTACAAGATCAACAAGAAGCTTGGTCTTGATCACGATCTCAAGAAGAACACTCTTACCATCGATGATCTCGTGGCTTCGATCCACTACATCCTCAAGCTCTCGCTTGGTGTGCAGATTATGGATTCCGTCCGTGGTCAAGTGCGTGTAGAAATCGACGACATCGATCACTTCGGTAACCGTCGTCTTCGCACCGTCGGTGAATTGATTCAGAATCAAGTACGCACCGGGCTTTCACGTATGGAGCGTGTGGTTCGCGAACGTATGACTACGCAAGACGTCGAAGCGATCACGCCACAAACGTTGATCAACATTCGTCCGGTAGTGGCGAGCATCAAGGAGTTCTTCGGTACTTCACAGCTCAGCCAGTTCATGGATCAAACCAACCCACTTGCAGGTCTCACGCATAAGCGCCGTCTCTCTGCATTGGGACCTGGTGGTCTCTCTCGTGAGCGCGCAGGCTTCGAAGTTCGTGACGTTCACCCGTCGCACTACGGCCGCATGTGCCCTATTGAAACTCCAGAAGGTCCAAACATCGGTCTTATCGGATCACTCGCAACCTTCGCGCGCATCAATGCGTTCGGTTTCGTAGAGACTCCTTACCGCAAGGTCACTAAGGGCAAGGTCACCGATCAAATCGATTACCTCACCGCAGATGACGAAGATGAGCACGTAATTGCCCAGGCAAATGCGCCGCTTAATCCAGATAGCACTTTTGCTGAGGCTCGTGTTCTCGTTCGTCGTAAGGGTGGCGAAGTTGAATACATCCCTGGCGACGATGTCGATTACATGGACGTCTCACCACGCCAAATGGTTTCTGTTGCAACCGCAATGATTCCGTTCCTCGAGCATGACGATGCCAACCGCGCCCTCATGGGTTCGAACATGCAACGTCAGTCAGTGCCATTGCTCCGTAGCGAGGCCCCACTTGTGGGTACTGGCATGGAGTACCGCGCTGCTGTCGATGCTGGCGATGTCGTGGTCTCTGAAAAGGCTGGCGTTGTTACCGAAGTTGCCGCTGATCACGTCACTGTGATGGCCGACGACGGTTCCTACCAGACCTACCGCCTTCGTAAGTTCGTGCGTTCCAATCAAGGAACATGCATCAACCAGAAGGTCATCGTCTCAGAAGGTCAACGCTTGGAGATCAGTCAAGTGATCGCTGATGGTCCTTGCACCGATTCTGGTGAAATGGCTCTTGGTAAGAACCTCCTCGTGGCATTCATGCCTTGGGAAGGTCACAACTACGAAGATGCGATCATCCTGAACCAACGTCTCGTGCAAGACGATGTGCTCTCTTCGATTCACATCGAAGAGCACGAAGTTGATGCCCGCGATACCAAGCTGGGACCAGAGGAAATCACGCGCGACATTCCTAACGTCAGCGAAGAGGTGCTCGCAGATCTCGACGATCGCGGCATTATTCGCGTAGGCGCCGATGTTGTCACTGGTGACATTCTGGTCGGCAAGGTCACGCCAAAGGGCGAGACCGAACTGACTCCGGAAGAGCGTTTGCTCCGTGCCATCTTCGGTGAGAAGGCGCGCGAAGTGCGCGATACTTCACTCAAGGTGCCACACGGTGAGTCCGGCAAGGTCATCGCAGTTAAGGTCTTCGACTCCGAAGATGGTTACGAACTTCCACCAGGGGTTAACCAACTCGTGCGTGTCTATGTTGCGCAGAAGCGCAAGATCACTGAAGGCGACAAGCTTGCTGGCCGTCACGGCAACAAGGGTGTTATTTCAAAGATCCTTCCAGCTGAAGATATGCCATTCCTCGAAGATGGCACTCCCGTCGATATCGTCCTCAACCCACTGGGTGTACCGGGACGTATGAACGTCGGTCAGGTACTCGAAACACATCTTGGTTGGGTCGCTAAACAAGGTTGGGAAATTGAGGGCGGCGACGAAGAGTGGAAGCAAAATCTTCGGGCAATTGGTGCAGATAAGGGCGCACCAAATACCAACGTCGCAACTCCAGTCTTCGATGGCGCTCGCGAAGCAGAGATCACCGGATTGCTTTCGGTGGCCACTCCAAACCGTGATGGCGATCGCATGGTGGGTAGCAACGGTAAGGCGCGTCTCTTCGACGGCCGTACTGGTGAGCCTTACAAGCAACCTATCGCTGTGGGTTACATCTACATCTTGAAGTTGCTCCACTTGGTCGACGACAAGATCCACGCACGTTCAACCGGTCCATACTCCATGATCACTCAGCAACCACTCGGTGGTAAGGCTCAGTTCGGTGGACAGCGCTTCGGCGAAATGGAGGTCTGGGCACTCGAAGCTTATGGCGCTTCATATGCGTTGCAAGAGTTGCTCACGATCAAGTCGGATGACGTCTTGGGTCGCGTGAAGGTTTACGAAGCAATCGTTAAGGGCGAAAACATTCCTGAGCCAGGTATCCCTGAATCATTCAAGGTGCTTATCAAGGAAATGCAATCGCTCTGCCTAAATGTCGAAGTTCTCTCATCTGATGGTTCGTCCATCGAAATGCGAGATACAGATGATGAAGTCTTCCGCGCCGCTGAAGAACTCGGTATCGACCTCTCTCGGCGTGAGCCGAGCAGTGTCGAAGAAGTCTGACGAGAGGATTACTAGATGTTAGACGTCAATTTCTTTGATGAGCTCCGCATTGGTCTTGCTACTGCAGAGAACATTCGCGCGTGGTCGCATGGCGAAGTAAAGAAGCCAGAGACCATCAACTACCGAACTCTCAAGCCTGAGAAGGACGGTCTATTTTGCGAGAAGATCTTCGGACCAACTCGCGACTGGGAGTGCTACTGCGGTAAGTACAAGCGCGTCCGCTTCAAAGGCATCGTCTGTGAACGATGCGGTGTTGAAGTAACGCGCGCCAAGGTACGCCGTGAGCGCATGGGTCACATCGAGCTCGCTGCTCCAGTAACGCACATCTGGTACTTCAAGGGTGTTCCAAGCCGCTTGGGTTACCTTCTTGATCTCGCTCCAAAGGATCTAGAGAAGGTCATCTACTTCGCTGCTTACATGATCACCGAAGTAGATGAGGCTGGTCGCCACAACGACCTTCCCGATCTCGAGAAGCGCGTTCAGAAGGATCGCAAGAACCTAGAAGATCGTCGCGATGCAGATCTCACCACTCGCCAAACCAAGCTTGAGCAAGATCTTGCTGAGCTTGAGGGCGATGGCGCTAAGGCCGATGTACGTCGCAAGGTGAAGGAAGCCGGCGAGCGCGAGCTCAAGGCAGTCCGTGATCGTGCGCAACGTGAACTCGATCGTCTCGACGAAGTATGGGCTCGTTTCAAGAACCTCAAGGTTCAAGATCTCGAAGGCGATGAGAACCTCTACCGCGAAATGCGCGATCGGTTCGGCATGTACTTCAAGGGTGGCATGGGTGCGGCTGCAATTCAGTCACGTCTTCGCTCATTCGATCTCGAAGCCGAATCCGTCAAACTTCGTGACTCGATTCGTAATGGCAAGGGACAGAAGAAGACCCGTTCGCTCAAGCGTCTTAAGGTCGTCTCTTCATTCCTCACCACCACTAACTCTCCTGACGGCATGGTGCTTGATTGCGTTCCTGTTATTCCACCGGATCTTCGTCCGATGGTTCAACTCGACGGTGGTCGCTTTGCGACTTCAGATCTCAACGATCTCTACCGCCGCGTCATCAACCGCAACAACCGCTTGAAGCGTCTTCTTGATCTTGGTGCTCCTGAGATCATCGTGAATAACGAGAAGCGCATGCTTCAAGAAGCAGTCGATGCACTCTTCGACAATGGTCGCCGTGGCCGCCCAGTTACTGGCCCAGGCAATCGTCCGTTGAAGTCGCTTTCCGACATGCTCAAGGGTAAGCAAGGCCGCTTCCGTCAGAACTTGCTCGGAAAGCGCGTCGATTACTCAGGTCGTTCGGTCATCGTTGTTGGTCCACAACTTAAGTTGCACCAATGCGGTCTGCCAAAGCAGATGGCTCTCGAACTCTTCAAGCCATTCGTCATGAAGCGCCTTGTCGATCTCAATCATGCGCAGAACATTAAGTCTGCAAAGCGCATGGTCGAGCGCGCACGCTCTGTTGTGTGGGATGTTCTCGAAGAAGTTATTGCAGAGCACCCAGTAATGCTCAACCGCGCACCAACGCTTCACCGCCTTGGTATTCAAGCGTTCGAGCCACAACTGGTTGAAGGTAAGGCCATTCAGATTCACCCGCTCGTATGTACTGCATTCAACGCAGACTTCGACGGCGATCAGATGGCAGTTCACCTTCCGCTCTCTGCTGAAGCACAAGCCGAAGCTCGCATCTTGATGCTTTCAAGCAACAACATTCTTTCGCCGGCATCTGGTCGTCCGATCACTTCGCCTACGCAGGACATGGTGCTTGGTATCTACTTCCTTACGTCAAAGCATGCCGATCTCAACGGAGAGGGTCGCGCATTCTCTTCAACTTCAGAGGCTTTGATGTCCTTCGATCTTGGTTCACTGCACTTGCAAGCGCAGATCAAGATTCGCACCGCCCCAGGCACTGTGCCACCAAAGGGTTGGGTTGCTCCAGAAGGTTACGAAGCAGGCGAAGCATTCACTCTCGAAACCACACTTGGTCGCGTGCTCTTCAACGAGGCGCTGCCATCTGACTACCCATTTGTCGATTACGACATCACCAAGAAGCATCTTGGTGCCATCGTGAACGATCTTGCTGAGCGCTATCCCAAGGTTGTCGTTGCACAAACTTTGGATGCACTTAAGTCAGCCGGTTTCTACTGGGCAACTCGCGCCGGTGTCACAATCAGCATCGAAGATGTTGTTACGCCACCTCGCAAGCTTGAAATTCTCGAATCTTACGAAACTCGCGCAGAGAAGGTGCAATCTCAATACGAGAAGGGCCTTATTACTGACGACGAGCGTCGCCAAGAACTTATTGAGATCTGGACCCAAGCCACCAGCGAAGTTGCGAAGGAGATGGAAGATAACTTCCCTCGCACTAACCCGGTCTGGATGATGGTCTATTCAGGTGCTCGCGGAAATATGATGCAGGTTCGTCAGATCGCCGGTATGCGCGGTCTGGTAGCAAACCCTAAGGGTGAAATTATTCCTCGCCCCATCAAGTCCAACTTCCGTGAAGGCCTCTCAGTACTCGAGTACTTCATCTCTACACACGGTGCTCGTAAGGGTCTGGCAGATACCGCACTTCGTACTGCAGATTCTGGTTACCTCACCCGTCGTCTCGTTGACGTCTCACAAGATGTCATCATCCGCGAAGAAGATTGTGGAACGGATCGTTCGCTCCCCATCGCAATTGCAGAAGAGATCAACGGCAAGCTGACCAAGCTCGAGCACGTTGAGACCGCGGTTTACTCACGCACACTTGCAGAAGACGTTGTTGTCAACGGCACCACCGTGGCAACCGCCGACACTGACTTGGGTGACGTAGTGATCGATGCCTTGATCGCTGCTGGCGTGCACGAAGTGCGCGTTCGTTCCGTACTTACTTGCGATGCCAAGATCGGCAGCTGCGCTGCTTGCTACGGTCGTTCACTTGCTGCCGGAAAGCGCGTCGATGTCGGCGAGGCTGTCGGAATCATTGCGGCACAGTCGATCGGTGAGCCTGGAACTCAGCTCACCATGCGTACCTTCCACACCGGTGGTGTTGATACTGGTGGAGATATCACGCACGGTCTTCCACGTATCGTCGAGCTCTTCGAAGCGCGTACCCCTAAGGGCGTTGCTCCGATCTCAGAGGCCGCCGGTCGTATCAAGATCGAAGATACCGACAAGCTCCGCAAGATCGTGGTCGTTCCTGATGATGGCACCGAAGAGATTGCTTACCCAGTCTCCAAGCGTCAACGCCTCATCGTGGGCGAAGGTGACCATGTCATCGTCGGCCAGAAGTTGGTTGTCGGAGCCATTGATCCCAAGCAGGTCTTGCGCATCCTCGGTCCACGCGAAGTCCAAAAGCACCTCGTACAAGAGGTTCAAGAGGTCTACCGCTCACAGGGTGTATCGATCCACGATAAGCACATCGAGGTCATCGTCCGCCAGATGCTCAAGCGCGTCACGGTCATCGAGTCGGGGGAGGCGAACCTTCTTCCAGGAGAGCTCGTCGACCGCGCCATCTTCGAGACCGAGAACCGTCGCGTCGTAGCTGCTGGCGGTACTCCAGCCTCGGGTCGCCCCGAGCTTATGGGTATCACCAAGGCCTCCTTGGCCACCGAATCATGGCTCTCTGCCGCCTCCTTCCAGGAGACGACACGAGTCCTTACCGATGCCGCCCTCGGCGCCAAGAGCGATCCGCTCCTCGGCCTCAAGGAGAATGTCATTATCGGTAAGTTGATCCCGGCTGGTACCGGTTTGCCCCGTTATCGCAATATCAAGGTCGAACCGACCGAAGAGGCGAAGGCGGCGGTCTACTCCATGGCCACTTACGACGATTACGACTACAACGCCTTCGGAACCGGCTCGGGTGAGGCTGTCCGCCTCGATGAGTTCGAATTCCGCGGGTAATTTTCAAAAAGCCTTATGCAGGCCTGAGCCGACTCACCGAGTTTTGACCTCGGAGAGTCGGCTCGGCTAGCCTGCGTGGCTGCTGGTCTTGCGATCAGTGGGCAATTAATCGAAAGAGCGATTGCGCCTTTGCGGGAAGCGTGCGACACGCCCGACCGCGGGGGTAGGAGAAGCAAGAGTGAAGAGCAGTTCCGACACGAAGGAGCGATAGTGCCAACTATCTCGCAGCTGGTTCGCAAGGGCCGCGCAGACAAGTCGAGTAAGACCAAGACTCCTGCGCTCAAAGGTAGCCCTCAACGACGTGGCGTTTGCACGCGCGTCTACACAACCACACCGAAGAAGCCGAACTCGGCGCTTCGCAAAGTGGCTCGTGTGCGTCTCACCAGTGGCATGGAAATCACGGCATATATCCCCGGTGTGGGACATAACCTCCAAGAGCACTCCATCGTTCTTGTTCGCGGCGGCCGTGTGAAGGATCTTCCCGGCGTTCGTTACAAGATCGTTCGTGGATCACTCGATACCCAAGGTGTTAAGAACCGTAAGCAGGCGCGTAGCCGTTACGGTGCAAAGAGGGAGAAGAAGGCCTAATGCCACGTAAAGGACCCGCCACTAAGAACCCAGTTGTTATCGACCCGGTTTACAACTCACCAGTTGTTACTGCACTCGTTAACAAAGTTCTCTTGCACGGCAAGCGCTCTTCTGCAGAGCGCATCGTCTACACCGCACTCGAAGGTTGCCGCGAGAAGACTGGTGCCGATCCGGTAATCACTCTCAAGCGCGCACTCGACAACGTGAAGCCTGCACTCGAAGTTCGTAGCCGTCGCGTTGGTGGCGCTACCTACCAGGTTCCTGTCGAAGTAAAGCCTGCTCGCTCAAATACTCTTGCCCTTCGCTGGTTAGTGCACTTCTCACGCGAGCGTCGCGAGAAGTCCATGGCTGAGCGTCTTATGAACGAATTGATTGATGCCAGCAATGGCCTCGGTGCTTCAGTGAAGCGTCGCGAAGACACCCACAAGATGGCGGAGTCCAACAAGGCCTTCGCTCACTACCGCTGGTAATTCGGAAATTAGGAGATAAATCGTGGCTACAGAAACCGCAATCGACCTCGCCAAGGTGCGCAACATCGGCATCATGGCTCATATCGACGCGGGCAAAACCACCACGACAGAGCGCATCCTGTTCTACACCGGTATCAACTACAAGATCGGTGAAGTACACGAAGGCGCTGCGACGATGGACTGGATGGAGCAAGAGCAAGAGCGTGGAATCACCATCACCTCTGCAGCTACCACTTGCATGTGGCACGACCACCTCATCAACATCATCGACACTCCTGGCCACGTAGATTTCACCGTTGAAGTAGAGCGTTCACTTCGTGTACTCGATGGCGCCGTTGCAGTATTCGATGGCGTAGCTGGCGTAGAGCCACAATCTGAGACCGTATGGCGTCAAGCAGATCGCTACAAAGTTCCACGCATCTGCTTCATCAACAAGCTCGATCGCACTGGTGCCAACTTCCAAATGTGTGTCGACATGATCATCTCTCGCCTCAACGCGACTCCACTTGTGCTCCAAATTCCAATCGGCAACGAAGGTGACTTCATCGGCGTCGTCGATTTGCTCGCAATGAACGCACTCACCTGGCGCGGCGAGACTCAAAAGGGCGAAGATTACAAAATCGAAGAGATCCCAGCGGATCTCAAAGAGGCTGCAGACGCTGCACGCCACTTGCTCATTGAAACTCTTGCCGACAAAGACGACGTGATCATGGAGAAGTACCTCGATGGTCAAGATCTTTCAGAAGCAGAGTTGATTGCTGGTATTCGCCGCGCAACTCTCGCTGACAAACTCACTCCTGTGCTTACCGGTTCAGCTTTCAAGAACAAGGGTGTGCAACCCATGCTTGACGCTGTTAACCGTTACCTCCCAAGCCCGCTCGACGTAGAGTCGATCGTCGGACACAAGCAAGGAGACGAGAGCGTCGAAGTTCTCCGTCACCCAGATAACAAAGAACCGTTCTCTGCACTTGCTTTCAAAATCATGAGAGATCCACACCTCGGAAAGCTCACCTTTATTCGTATCTACTCAGGTCTTCTTGAGACAGGTTCACAAGTTCTTAACAGCACCAAGGATCGCAAAGAGCGCATCGGCAAGATCTACCAGATGCACGCAAATAAGCGCGAAGAGCGCGACAGTGCTGGCGCCGGCATGATCGTTGCTGTGATGGGTCTTAAGGACACCACCACTGGCGAAACTCTCTGTGATTCTGCTAATCCAGTAGTCCTCGAATCGATGAGCTTCCCGAACCCAGTTATCTCGGTGGCCATCGAACCAAAGACAAAGAGCGATCAAGAGAAGCTTGGAATTGCAATTCAAAGCCTTGCTGAAGAAGATCCCACCTTCCACGTGCACACTGACATAGAGACCGGCCAAACCATCATCGGTGGTATGGGCGAACTTCACCTTGAAATCCTCGTTGACCGTATGCGCCGCGAATTCAAGGTAGAAGCAAACGTTGGTAAGCCACAGGTTGCTTACCGCGAGACTCTTCGTCGCGCAGTCGAGAAGCATGATTACACCCACAAGAAGCAGACCGGTGGTTCTGGTCAATTCGCAAAGGTGCAAATCTCGGTTCATCCGCTTCCTGCCGATAGCCCAGTAGCTTACGAATTCGATAACAAGGTCACTGGTGGTCGTATCCCTCGCGAATACATTCCATCTGTAGACGCTGGTTGCCAAGACGGTCTTAACTCAGGCCCACTCGCTGGCTACCCACTCGTCAACGTTAAGGTCACCCTCCTTGATGGTGCCTACCACGATGTTGACTCTTCTGAACTTGCCTTCAAGATCGCTGGACTTCAAGCGTTCAAAGAGGCAGTACGTATGGCCGATCCTGCGCTCCTTGAACCAATCATGAGCGTTGAGGTCATCACCCCTGAAGACTTCATGGGCGATGTGATTGGCGATCTCAACTCTCGCCGTGGACAAATTCAGTCCATGGACGAGCGGGCTGGTGCCCGAGTTGTTAAAGCCTTGGTTCCACTTTCAGAGATGTTCGGCTATGTCGGAGATCTAAGAAGCCGGACCCAAGGTCGAGCAAGTTACTCAATGCAATTCGACTCGTATGCAGAAGTTCCGGCAAACGTGTCAAAGGACATCATCGCCAAAGTTCGCGGCGAGTAAGTCCAGCTCTACAAACCCGGCACATCCCAACAGCAGCGTTAACCAGATCACAGGAGGGCCATCGTGGCAAAGGCAAAGTTCGAGCGGACAAAGCCGCACGTGAACATCGGCACCATTGGACACATCGATCACGGTAAGACCACTCTTACTGCAGCGATCTCCAAGGTGCTTCACGACAAGTTCCCAGACATCAACCCCTTCACACCTTTCGATCAAATCGATAAGGCCCCTGAAGAGCGTCAACGCGGTATCACGATTTCGATCGCGCATATCGAGTACCAGACAGAGAAGCGCCACTATGCGCACGTCGACTGCCCTGGTCACGCTGACTACATCAAGAACATGATCACTGGTGCCGCACAGATGGACGGTGCAATCCTCGTGGTTGCCGCCACTGACGGCCCAATGCCACAGACCAAGGAGCACGTTCTCCTTGCTCGCCAAGTAGGCGTTCCTTACATCGTTGTCGCACTCAACAAGTCCGACATGGTCGATGATGAGGAAATCCTCGAGCTTGTCGAGATGGAAGTTCGTGAACTCCTCAGCAAGTACGAGTTCCCTGGCGATGACCTCCCGGTTGTTCGCGTTTCTGCGCTCAAGGCGCTCGAAGGCGATGCCAAGTGGTCCGAGGCTCTCTTGGGTCTCATGGACGCAGTGGATGCATCTATCCCAGAGCCCACTCGCGACATCGACAAGGCATTCCTTATGCCAGTTGAAGACGTATTCACCATCACCGGTCGCGGAACCGTTATCACGGGCCGCATCGAGCGTGGCATCGTCAAGGTCAACGAAGAAGTTGAAATCGTGGGTATCCGCGAGACTTCACAGAAGACCACCGTCACTGGTGTCGAAATGTTCCGCAAGCTCCTCGATGAAGGTCGCGCCGGTGAGAACGTCGGTCTCCTTCTCCGTGGAACCAAGCGTGAAGATGTTGAGCGCGGCATGGTTGTTGTTAAGCCAGGCTCGATCACTCCTCACACCGATTTCGAGGCTAACGTCTACATCCTTTCCAAGGATGAAGGTGGACGTCATACCCCGTTCTTCGACAACTACCGTCCACAGTTCTACTTCCGCACCACTGACGTCACTGGCGTCGTAACGTTGCCATCAGGCACCGAAATGGTGATGCCTGGCGATAACACTGAGATGAATGTTGCACTCATCCAGCCAATCGCTATGGAAGAAGGACTTCGCTTCGCAATCCGCGAAGGTGGCCGCACCGTTGGTGCAGGTCGTGTCACGAAGGTTCTCAAGTAATTCAGTAATACCTCTGGTTAATGCTGTTCTCGGTGGGGGAGCGATCCCCCACCGAGAAACCACCAGAAAGCAATACAGCAGCAAAGTGTGTAGCAGTAGCAACTTCTAGATAGAGAGTAGGAAACATGGCGGGACAGAAGATCCGCATCCGGCTCAAGGCATATGACCATGAGGTCATTGACTCTTCGGCGAAGAAGATCGTCGAAACAGTCGAGCGTACTGGCGCGAAAGTTGCCGGTCCCGTTCCGTTGCCTACTGAGAAGAACATCTACTGCGTCATTCGTTCGCCTCACAAGTACAAAGACAGCCGTGAGCACTTCGAAATGCGCACGCACAAGCGCCTCATTGACATTCTCGACCCCACGCCAAAGACCGTTGACTCACTTATGCGTCTCGATCTTCCCGCTGGTGTCGATATCGAGATCAAGCTCTAGATAGGACCGGAGAGATGACTAAGACTATTAAGGGAGTGTTGGGCGAGAAGCTCGGCATGACTCAAGTCTTCGACGCAAGCAACCACATCGTCCCGGTTACTGTCGTCAAGGCTGGTCCTTGCGTTGTTACGCAAGTTCGTTCCGAAGAGAAGGATGGCTACAGCGCCGTTCAACTCGCCTTCGGTGCGATCGACCCACGCAAAGTTAATAAGCCAGATGCTGGCCACTTCGCCAAGGCGGGTGCTACACCACGTCGCCATGTTGCTGAACTTCGCACTAGCGATGCTGATTCGTACACCGTTGGCCAAGAACTCGGTCCAGATGTGTTCGAGGCTGGTCAAATTGTTGATGTCACCGGCACGAGCAAGGGCAAGGGATTCGCGGGCGTTATGAAGCGCCACGGCTTCCACGGCCTGAGCTCTTCACACGGTGTACACCGCAAGCACCGTATGCCTGGTTCCATCGGCGCCTGTGCCACTCCAGGTCGCGTTTTCCGCGGTCTCAAGATGGCCGGTCACATGGGTAACGAGCGCGTGACCACTGCTGGTCTCACCATCCACGCTGTTGATCTCGAGAAGGGCTTGCTCCTTATTAAGGGCGCCGTTCCTGGTTCCAATGGCTCACTCGTCTTCGTCAAGTCCGCAGCGAAGGGAGAGTAATAATGACTCTTTCAATCAACGTTGTTGATGCATCGGGTAAGAAGGCCGGAAGTGTTGAACTTCCAGCAGAAATCTTCGATGTTCAAGTCAACATTCCATTGATCCACCAAGTCGTCGTCGCCCAACGTGCAGCTGCCCGTCAAGGAACGCACAAGGCTAAGAACCGCGGTGAAGTAAGCGGTGGTGGAAAGAAGCCTTTCGCACAGAAGGGAACCGGTCGCGCTCGTCAGGGTTCGACTCGTTCACCTAACCAACGTCACGGTGGTGTTGCTCATGGTCCAGTGCCACGTAGCTACGCACAACGCACTCCTAAGAAGATGATTGCTGGTGCACTTCGCGGCACGCTCTCTGATCGTGCACGTAACGGTCGCATCCACGTCATCTCCGAAGTTCTTGCTGGCGATCCATCCACCAAGGCCGCTCTCGCTGCTGTAGCGCAATTTTCAGATCGTAAGCATCTGCTTGTTGTGCTCTCGCGTAACGAAGAGTCCGCCTGGCGTTCACTTCGTAACTCTGAGCGCGTGCACCTCTTGGTTCCAGATCAACTCAACGCATACGACGTTCTCGTCAGCGATGATGTGGTTTTCTCCAAGACAGCTCTCGCAGAGTTTGTTGCCGGTCCAGCCAGTGGCAAGAGCGCAACCGCAGTTGGTCGCGCCACAAGTGAAGAGGTGTCAGCATGAACGATTACCGCGACGTCCTAATCGCTCCTGTCGTATCTGAGAAGTCATACGGCATGCTCGATGAGAACAAGTACACCTTCTTGGTTGCACCCACTGCGAACAAGACAGAAATCAAAATTGCCGTTGAAAAGATCTTCGGAGTGAAGGTCCTCAGCGTCAACACGTTGAACCGTCAAGGCAAGCGCAAGCGGACCCGAATCGGCTTTGGAAAGCGCAATGACACCAAGCGCGCCATCGTCTCGGTAGCTGCCGGCGACCGTATCGACATCTTCGGAGGTCCTGTCTCCTAGCGGAGCCAGGAACGAAAGAACAGGATTGATTCATGGGTATCCGTAAATACAAGCCGACAACTCCGGGCCGTCGTGGCTCGAGCGTTGCAGACTTCGTTGAGATCACTCGCACCACCCCGGAGAAGTCGCTTGTCCGTCCGATCCACTCCAAGGGTGGTCGTAACTCGGCCGGTCGCGTTACTGCTCGTCACCAAGGTGGCGGTCACAAGCGTGCCTACCGTCTCATCGACTTCCGTCGCAATGACAAAGATGGTGTGCCAGCCAAGGTCGCTCACATTGAGTACGACCCCAACCGCACCGCGCGTATCGCTCTTCTGCACTATGCAGATGGCGAGAAGCGCTACATCATCGCGCCTAACAAGCTCGGTCAAGGCGATGCAGTAGAGAGCGGTCCAAGCGCCGATATTAAGCCTGGCAATAACTTGCCACTGCGCAATATCCCGGTCGGTACCGTGATCCACGCTATTGAACTTCGCCCAGGTGGAGGCGCCAAGATTGCGCGCTCTGCTGGCGCATCTGTTCAGCTCGTCGCTAAAGATGGTCCTTACGCACAACTGCGTATGCCCTCTGGCGAAATTCGTAACGTAGATGTTCGTTGCCGCGCCACCGTTGGTGAAGTCGGTAACGCAGAACAGTCCAACATCAACTGGGGTAAGGCCGGCCGTATGCGTTGGAAGGGCAAGCGCCCAACCGTCCGCGGTGTTGCTATGAACCCTGTCGATCACCCACACGGTGGTGGCGAAGGTAAGACCTCTGGTGGACGTCACCCAGTAAGCCCATGGGGACAACCAGAAGGTCGCACTCGTCGCTCCAAGTCAAGCGACAAGATGATCGTCCGTCGTCGCAAGTCGAACAAGAAGCGCTAGGAGAACGATGCCTCGGAGTCTTAAGAAGGGCCCCTTCGTTGATGGCCATCTCACCAAAAAGGTGGATGTACAAAACGAAGCCGGGACTAAGAACGTCATCAAGACGTGGTCGCGTCGCTCCATGATCGTGCCGTCCATGATTGGGCACACGATCGCTGTTCACGACGGTCGTAAGCACGTTCCAGTTTTCGTGACTGATGCAATGGTCGGTCACAAGCTTGGCGAGTTCGCACCTACGCGTACTTTCAAGGGACACGTTAAGGATGATCGGAGGGCTAAGCGTGGCTGACATCATCGCTCGCGCCAGCACGCGCGACGTACGCATTACTCCTATGAAGGCTCGACGTGTAGTGGACCTAGTCCGCGGCATGAAGGCCGACGAGGCTCTTGCCGTACTCAAGTTCGCTCCGCAAGCTGCCGGTGAGACCGTTTACAAGACGGTCGCCTCTGCAGTAGCCAACGCCAAGACTCTTCATGGTGTTCGCGATGCATCCGAACTTTGGATTACCGAAGCTTTCGTAGATGAAGGCGTCACGTTGAAGCGTTTCCGTCCACGTGCACAAGGACGCGCATTTCGCATCAACAAGCGCACTTCACACATCACCGTGGTTGTCTCCGATACGAAGACGCCAGTCAAGGTCCAGAAGAGAGCAGGTGCCCACTAATGGGTCAAAAAGTTAACCCGCATGGCTTCCGCCTTGGTATTACCACTGAGTTCAAGTCGCGTTGGTACGCAGACAAGCTCTACAAGGATTACGTCAAAGAAGATGTTGCAATTCGTCGCATGATGACGAAGGGCATGGAGCGCGCTGGTATTTCTCGTGTAGAGATCGAGCGCACCCGCGATCGCGTTCGCATCGACATCCACACTGCACGTCCTGGAATTGTCATTGGTCGTCGTGGCCAAGAAGCAGATCGCATTCGTACGGATCTTGAGAAGATGACGGGCAAGCAAGTTCAGCTCAACATCCTCGAAGTGAAGCACCCAGAGATCGATGCGCAACTCGTTGCACAAGGTGTAGCCGAGCAGCTCTCGAGCCGTGTTTCTTTCCGTCGCGCAATGCGTAAGTCGATGCAGACCGCTTTGAAGTCGGGCGCCAAGGGCATCCGAATCAACTGCTCTGGTCGTCTTGGTGGTGCCGAAATGAGCCGCTCTGAGTTCTACCGCGAAGGTCGCGTACCTTTGCACACCCTCCGCGCCGATATTGATTACGGCTTCTACGAAGCAGCAACCACTTTCGGTCGTATCGGTGTAAAGGTCTGGATCTACAAGGGCGACATCATTGCTAGCCGTAGCGAGCGCGCAGCGTCTGCACTTGCAGCAGCTCGTGCACCTAAGCCTCGTCCCGCTGCTCGTGCACCTCGTGCACCTCGTGCACCGCGCGGTGAGGTCACCGTTTCGAACCCTAATCCAGCTCCAGTAGCAGCTGCTCCTGTAGCGGTTGAGGCTCCTGCCGAAGCAGTCGTCACCGACACCACCAACGGGGAGGCGTAACCGATGCTTATTCCACGTAAGGTGCGCCACCGCAAGCAACACCACCCCAGTCGGAGTGGTGCTGCCAAGGGCGGAACCGCAGTGACCTTTGGTGACTTCGGTATTCAAGCTCTTGAAAACTCATATGTAACGAACCGCCAAATTGAAGCGGCTCGTATTGCAATGACACGTCACATCAAGCGTGGTGGAAAGGTCTGGATCAATATTTTCCCTGACCGTCCCATCACCAAGAAGCCTGCAGAAACCCGCATGGGTTCCGGTAAGGGTTCTCCTGAATGGTGGGTAGCTAACGTCAAGGTTGGCCGTGTGATGTTTGAACTTTCAGGCGTAACTGAGGAAGTGGCACGTGAGGCAATGACTCGCGCGATTCACAAACTTCCAATGAAGTGCCGTGTTGTACGACGCGAGGAGGCATAAATGGCAATCACCGTGAATGAACTTCGCGGCCTTGAGGTCGATGAGTTGGCAACAAAGCTCAAGGAAGCAAAGGAAGAACTCTTCAACCTTCGCTTTCAAGCAGCTACTGGCCAACTTGAAAACCATGGCCGTCTCAATGCGGTTCGCAAAGAGATCGCTCGTATCTACACAATCATGCGAGAGCGTGAACTTGGAATTGGTGGTGCTGCATGAGTAACTCAACCGTAGACACAAATGTCGAGCGCGGCTTCCGTAAGACGCGCGAAGGCACTGTCGTCAGCGACAAGATGGATAAGACCATCGTCGTCGCAGTAGAGGATCGCGTTAAGCACCCTCTTTACGGCAAGGTCATGCGCCGCACTAACAAGCTCAAAGCCCACGATGAGAACAACGCCTGTGGTGTTGGCGATCGCGTGCTAATCATGGAAACTCGTCCGCTCTCGGCAACGAAGCGCTGGCGTGTAGTCGAAATCCTCGAAAAGGCCAAGTAAGTCCCGATAAGGAGTACGAAGTGATTCAACAAGAGTCGCGACTACGCGTCGCTGACAACACAGGTGCAAAGGAACTCCTTTGCATCCGCGTGTTGGGCGGTTCGTCGCGCCGTTACGCAGGTATCGGCGATGTCATCGTATGTAGCGTCAAGGATGCAATTCCTGGCGGGCAGGTCAAGAAGGGTGACGTCGTAAAAGCCGTCGTCGTACGCACCGTCAAGGAGCGTCGTCGTCCAGATGGCTCTTACATCAAATTCGATGAGAACGCTGCCGTCATCTTGAAGGCAGACGGGGAGCCACGCGGCACCCGTATCTTCGGACCAGTTGGTCGCGAGCTTCGCGACAAGCGCTACATGAAGATCATCTCGCTCGCACCGGAGGTGCTCTAAACATGGCAAAGATTAAGAAGGGCGATACCGTTCAAGTCATCACTGGCAAGGACAAGGGCGCCAAGGGCAAAGTTATTCACGTCTACCGAGAGACCGACAAAGTTCTCGTTGAAGGCGTCAATCGAATCACGAAGCACACCAAGATTGGTGAAGGCATCCGTGGTACGCAGACCGGTGGCATCATCACGCAAGAGGCCCCGATCCACGTCTCCAATGTCATGCTCGTAGATTCAGATACCGGCAAGGCAACGCGCGTCGGCTTCCGTCAGGATGAAGAGGGCAAGAACGTCCGAATCTCCAAGAGCACTGGTAAGGACCTCTAATCATGACCACTACTTCCATGCCTCGCATGAAGGAGCGCTACCGCGCCGAAATCATGCCCGCGCTTCAAGGTCAATTTGCTTACGGAAACGTGATGCAGGTTCCTGGCCTCACCAAGATCGTGGTCAACATGGGTGTCGGCGAAGCCGCTAAAGATGCCAAGTTGATCGAAGGCGCAATCCGCGACCTCGCAGCGATCACTGGTCAAAAGCCTCAGGTCACTCGCTCACGTAAGTCAATCGCACAGTTCAAGCTTCGCGAGAACATGCCGATTGGTGCGCACGTCACTCTTCGTGGCGATCGCATGTGGGAGTTTCTTGATCGCCTCCTCTCCATCTCGCTTCCTCGTATCCGCGACTTCCGCGGTCTCTCGGCTAAGCAATTCGATGGGCACGGCAATTACACCTTTGGTTTGACGGAGCAAGTTGTATTCCCTGAGATCGATCAAGACAAAATTGATCGTCCTCGCGGAATGGACATCACCGTCGTCACCACGGCAACGACTGATGAAGAAGGGCGTGCGCTTCTGCGTCTGCTCGGCTTCCCGTTTAAGGAGATGTGAGATGGCTAAAACATCACTCAAGGTAAAAGCTGCTCGTACCCCGAAGTTCAAGGTGCGCGGCTATACCCGTTGCCAACGTTGTGGACGTCCACGTGCCGTCTACCAAAAGTTTGGTCTATGCCGTGTGTGCTTCCGTGAGATGGCACATGCTGGTGAACTCCCAGGTATTACAAAAGCAAGCTGGTAAACCCACTACGCGGCAGGTCCATTGCGAGATTCGCAGCGGATACCACCACGAGAAAGGCCGAATACCATGACAATGACCGATCCGATCGCAGACATGTTGACTCGTCTGCGCAATGCGAACAGCGCTTACCACGACACGGTTGCAATGCCGACGTCGAAGACTAAGCAAAACATCGCCGTCATCCTCCAGAAGGAGGGTTACATCGCCGGCTTCAAAGTAGACGCTGCAACTCGCACACTCACTATCGACCTTAAGTTCGGTCCAAACCGTGAGCGTTCGATCGCTGGTCTACGCCGCGTGAGCAAGCCCGGCCTTCGCGTTTACGCAAAGTCGACTGCGCTTCCTAAGGTGCTCGGTGGCCTTGGTGTTGCAATCATTTCCACATCGTCTGGCTTGCTGACTGATAAGCAAGCCAATAAGCAAGGTGTAGGCGGAGAAGTTCTCGCCTACGTCTGGTAGGAGGAAACCATGTCACGTATTGGTCGTCTCCCTATCCCAGTGCCTGCGGGCGTTGAGGTAACCATTAGCGGAGCGCATGTCACTGTAAAGGGCCCTAAGGGAACTCTTTCACACACGCTTGCTGAGCCCATCGCGATTGCAAAGCAAGACGATGGCACTCTCTTGGTTACACGTCCCAACGACGAGCGTCTTCCTAAAGCTCTTCATGGTCTCTCGCGCACTCTTGTGGCCAACATGGTTCAAGGTGTTACCGAGGGCTACACCAAGTCGATGGAAATCGTCGGCGTGGGTTACCGCGTAGCCCCTAAGGGCAATGACCTTGAGTTTGCTCTTGGTTTTAGCCACCCAGTGATTATCCCTGCACCAGAAGGAATTTCATTTGCTGTTGAATCACCCACCAAATTCTCGGTGAGTGGTATCGACAAGCAACAGGTCGGCGAAATCTCTGCCAACATCCGCAAACTTCGTAAGCCTGATCCTTACAAGGGCAAGGGCATCCGTTACCTCGGCGAGACTATTCGTCGCAAGCAAGGAAAGGCGGGTAAGAAGTAATGTCGATCGGCGTAAAGGTTGTTAAGGGCTCCGCACAGAATGCGCGTGCCCGACGTCACTTCCGTGTTCGTAAGAACGTGAGCGGTACTTCACTGCGTCCACGTCTTGTCGTATCACGTTCGGCCCGTCACCTCATGGTCCAAGTTGTCGATGACACCATTGGCCAAACACTGGCATCTGCCTCCACGATGGAGAGCGCTCTTCGTAGCGCTACTGGCGATAAAACTTCTAAGGCTCGTGCGGTAGGTCAGCTTGTAGCTGATCGCGCAAAAGCTGCGGGCGTTGCTCAGGTCGTCTTTGATCGTGGTGGCAATCGCTACCACGGCCGTATTGCTGCTCTTGCAGAGGGCGCTCGCGAGAATGGACTGGACTTCTAATGACCACACGTGAGACTGACAACGGAGCTAAGGGTCGCGGCGAACGTCGCGATCGTCGCGATCGTCGCGATGGTGGCCCACAAGCCGAGAAGAGCAATTACATCGAGCGCGTGGTCTTCATCAACCGCGTAGCAAAGGTAGTCAAGGGTGGCCGTCGCTTCTCCTTCACCGCACTCGTCGTTGTAGGCGATGGCGAAGGCATGGTGGGCGTGGGCTACGGCAAGGCTAAAGAAGTTCCACAAGCAATTGCCAAGGGCGTTGAAGAAGCGAAGCGTTCTTTCTTCAAAGTTCCACGCATTCAAGCAACGATCCCGCACCCAGTGCAGGGCGAAGCTGCTGCCGGTGTAGTACTTCTCAAGCCAGCTAGCCCAGGTACCGGAGTTATCGCTGGTGGACCAGTCCGCGCTGTACTCGAGTGCGCTGGCATCCACGATGTACTCAGCAAGTCACTTGGATCTAATAATGCAATCAACATCGTGCACGCAACAGTTGCTGCACTCAAGATGCTTGAGCAACCAGAAGCGATTGCTGCTCGTCGCGGTCTTCCTTTGGAAGATGTCGCACCAGCCGCTCTTCTTCGTGCTCGCGCAGGAGTAGGTGCGTAATGGGACGCCTTAAGGTCACACAACATAAGTCGAAGATCGGCGGACGTCCGGAGCATCGTGAGACGCTTCGCTCGCTCGGTCTGAAGCGCATTGGCGACATTGTCGTCAAAGAAGATCGTCCGGAGATTCGTGGCATGGTTCATGCTGTACGCCATCTCGTTACCGTAGAAGAGGTGGAGTAATGACTCTCAAAATGCATCATCTTCGTCCTGCCCCCGGTGCCAAGAAGGCCAAGACTCGTAAGGGTCGCGGTGAGGCATCAAAGGGTAAGACTGCTGGCCGCGGTACCAAGGGAACCAAGGCTCGTTACCAAGTTCCAGCACGCTTTGAGGGTGGCCAAATGCCGCTCCACATGCGCTTGCCTAAACTTCGTGGCTTCACTAACCCATTCCGCGTTGAGTACCAAGTAGTCAACGTAGAGACCATTGCGATCCTCTTCCCAGCAGGTGGCGCCATCTCGGTTGCTGACTTGGTGAGCAAGGGCGCTGTTCGCGAAGGCGAAAAGGTCAAGATTCTTGGCGATGGAGAGATTGCAGTCAAAGTAAACGTGACTGCTCATAAGTTTTCGACCTCAGCTACAGAGAAGATCACTGCTGCTGGCGGTACGGTTACTACTCTCTAGTCATTAACTCACAGGATTACCAAGGCATAGGAGGACGTCGTGCTCGCAGCGTTTGGAAAGGCGTTTAAAACGCCAGACCTACGTCGAAAGATCCTCTTTACTTTGGGGATCATGGCGCTCTTCCGCTTTGGTTCGATCATTCCTACCCCTGGCGTTTCTTATAAGAACGTCCAAACCTGTATTGATCAGGTCCAAGGGCAAGGCTTGTTCAACTTGGTCAACCTTTTCAGTGGTGGCGCATTGCTCCACCTTTCAGTCTTTGCGCTCGGCATCATGCCTTACATCACGAGCAGCATCATTGTGCAGCTCTTGACGGTTGTTATTCCACGCTTTGAAGCATTAAAGCAAGAGGGACAATCAGGCACCGCCAAGCTTACGCAGTACACCCGTTACCTCACGATCGGCCTTGGAATCTTGCAAGCAACGGGCCTCATCGCAGTTGCTCGCACACCAGGCAATCTCTTCCGCAGTTGCAATCTGGCAATCATTCCTGATGCATCGTGGCAACGAATTGCCACCATGGTCTTTGTTATGACCGCCGGAACTGCAGTAATCATGTGGCTCGGCGAATTGATCACTGATCGCGGTATCGGTAACGGTATGTCGATTTTGATCTTCACTTCGATTGCCGCTGGTTTCCCTGGTCAACTCTGGAGCATCAAGGTGCAAAAGGGATGGCCAGTATTCCTCTTCGTCTTGGCTGTTGGTGTTGTCATCGTTGCTGCGGTGGTATTCGTCGAGAATGCCCAGCGTCGTATCCCGGTTCAATACGCAAAGCGTATGGTCGGTCGTCAGATGTACGGCGGAACCAGCACCTACATTCCGATCAAGGTGAATCAAGCCGGCGTTATTCCGGTCATCTTCGCATCATCGTTGCTTTACATTCCGAACCTGATCGTCAACCTCACGGCGAGCACGGCACCTTGGGCCACCTTCATTACGAAGTTCTTTGTCCGCGGTGACCACTGGTCATACATGTTGGCTTACTTCCTGCTCATCATTTTCTTCACTTACTTCTACGTCTCGATTACTTTTAACCCTGACGAAGTGGCCGAGAATATGAAGAAGTACGGTGGGTTTATTCCAGGTATTCGCGCTGGACGTCCCACCTCTGAGTACTTGGCTTACATCCTTTCGCGTATCACTGCTCCCGGAGCGCTCTACCTTGGCTTCGTGGCTTTGATCCCGATCATCGCACTCTCGCTCTTTGGGGCTACGCAGAACTTCCCCTTCGGTGGTACTGCCATCCTCATCGTCGTCGGTGTGGGTCTTGATACTGCCAAGCAGATTGAAAGCCAACTCCAACAGCGCTCCTACGAAGGATTCCTTCGCTAATGCGCCTCATCCTGGTGGGTCCGCCGGGCGCTGGTAAAGGAACGCAAGCACAATTCCTCGCCGAGCACTTTGCTATTCCGCATATCTCTACAGGCGATATTTTTCGTGCAAACCTTAAGTCTGGAACACCGCTTGGCGTCGAAGCCAAGGGCTACATGGATAAAGGTGAGCTCGTCCCTGATTCAGTAACGAACGCGATGGTCGCTGATCGCCTCACACATGCAGATACCAAGAATGGCTTCCTGCTCGATGGTTTTCCACGCAACGTGGTGCAATCAGAAGTACTTGCTGAAATCGTTGAAAAAGCTGGTACTCCGATTGATGCCGCACTCGAACTCACGGTCGATGAAAATGAAATCATCCGACGCCTCTCTGGCCGCCGCGTGTGCCGCAACTGCGGTCGCATTTGGCACATTGATTCAGATCCCACTCAAGACGCAGCCGTATGTGATGGTTGTGGTGGAGAAATTTATCAGCGTGATGACGACAAGGAAGAAGTAATTGCTCGTCGCCTCGAGGTCTATCGCGAACAAACTGAACCGATTATTAATTTCTATCGCACTCGTTCACTTTTAGTTTCAATTAGCGCAATGGGGGCTGTTGAGGAAGTAACAAGCCGAGCTATTTCTGCCCTGCTTGCCCATCGCTAATCATGCCAATTCAAATAAAGACCCAAGACGAAATCCAATTAATGCGCCGTGCTGGCATTGTTGTAGGAGAGACGCTCGCACTTTTACGCGAAAGTGTAAAAGTAGGAATGCGCACGATTGAATTAGACGTTATCGCTGAGGAACATATTCGCAAATCCGGAGCTATCCCATCCTTCAAAGGCTATTACGGCTTTCCTTGCAGCATCTGCGTCTCCATCAATGACGAAGTAGTACATGGGATTCCAGGTGATCGGGTTATTAAAGATGGCGACGTTGTCTCCATTGATTGTGGCGCGATTCTCGACGGGTGGCATGGGGATGCGGCCTTCACTATGGGCGTCGGAAATATGGCGGCCGAAGATCTTGCGCTTATCGAAGATTGCCGAAAGTCACTCTGGGCAGGTATCGGAGCTGCTCGTCTCGGCGGACACGTCTCCGATATTGGTCATGCAGTTGAGCGTTCGATCATTGCCTCAGAGAAAGCGCGCAAAGTACGTTATGGCATTCTCGAGGAGTACACCGGCCACGGGATCGGCACAGAGATGCATCAAGATCCACACGTGCCAAACTTCGGTAAAGCAGGCAAAGGGGCCAAGCTCATTCTTGGATTGGCTCTTGCTGTAGAGCCCATGATCACTCGCGGAACCCATCGCATGCGCACCCTAGATGACGAGTGGACGGTGGTCTCCACCGATGGCTCACGCGGTGCGCATTGGGAAGAGACTTTCACCTTGCGACCTGATGGCACTGCCTGGGCGCTCACCAGCCTTGACGGTGGAGCGAGCGAACTTACCGCCCAATAGTTGTCGAGTTAGTAGCTGTAGTCGTCGTAAGTGTCGAAGCCACTATTTTGTGCGGCGTACACAATGAAGGCGATCACGATGATGGCGCCTACGATGCCGACCCAACCGAGGACAACGCCTGCGATGGCCATGCCCTTTCCTTTTTGCCGTGGATCGCGCTTGATCTGGCCGAGCGAGATATAGCCAAAGATCAGCGAGAGGATCGAGCCGATTCCGTAGATCCAGAGGATTCCGAGCACTAGGGCGGCAATGGACATGCCATTGGTGCCGGTGCTTGCCGGCATGGGAGCGCCATAAGGCCCCACACCCAGAGGCGTCGAACCCGGTTGCCCGTAGGGCGCCTGAGGATATGAGGGCGCTTGGGGATAAGTCGGAGCTTGAGCGTAGGTGGGCGCGGGCCCTGGTTGAGCCTGGCTCTCACTTCCAGCGGTCGGAGTAGCTGTGGCAGGGGGGATGGCCTCGGGCTTCACTGTTGCCGGGTACCACTTGCCATCCCAGGCTTGCCACCAACCGGGTGGGGGAGTTTGGCCGCCTTGGTTGGCGCCTGGGTTCTCTGGGTTCTCTGGATTCTCTGGATTCTGGCTCATGGGGCAATCCTACGACTCACCCGGCCGATTTTTCACTTCCAGCCCTCCCACGTAGACTCAACCCTTGTGCCATAGGCGTTTTCGCCTGAGGTGCCGAACGGGAGGGGATTGGGTGTCGAAGAAGGATGGTGCCATCGAAATTGAAGGCACAGTCTCTGAAGCGCTGCCAAATGCCATGTTCCGTGTGGAGTTAGCAAACGGCCACAAAGTTCTCGCGCACATTAGCGGGAAGATGCGTCAGCACTACATTCGCATTCTTCCAGAGGACCGAGTCGTTGTGGAATTAAGTCCGTATGACCTCACCCGAGGTCGCATCGTCTACCGATACAAGTAGCCGGTCGAAAGAGGAGCGATGAAGGTAAAGCCAAGCGTGAAGAAGATTTGCGACAAGTGCAAAGTAATTCGCCGTCACGGTCGAGTTATGGTCATTTGCGAAAACCTTCGTCATAAGCAACGTCAAGGATAGTAGTAACACCTTTATCAACCATCTGTACCAAATGCACCAACAGCAGTAACGACAACTAGATACGCGTCACTCAACTTCGTGAAAGCGAAGACTCTCGGCCCGGAGGTCGAGACTCCACCCGGGCGGGTAGAGACGAGTGGCGGAGGACCTCCGGAATAGCAAAGGAACCCGCCCTATGGCACGCCTCGTCGGTGTCGATCTTCCGCGTGATAAGCGCGTTGAAATCGCACTCACATACATATTCGGCATCGGCCGCACGCGCTCGCAGAAAATTCTCGGCGCTACCGGTGTCAATCCAAATACTCGCGTGAAGGATCTCGGTGAGCCAGAGCTCGCCAAACTCCGTGAATTCATCGAGGGCAATTACAAAATCGAAGGCGATCTGCGCCGCGAAGTTGCAGCTGACATTCGCCGCAAAGTTGAAATCGGTTGCTACCAAGGAATCCGTCACCGTCGTGGCCTTCCTGTCCGCGGACAACGCACCCACACCAACGCCCGTACCCGTAAAGGCCCTCGCCGCGCTATCGCCGGCAAGAAGAAAGTCACGAAGTAGGAGACATGCCACCAAAATCAAAGCAGGCACCTGGCAAAGCAAAGGTGCGTCGCAAAGAGAAGAAGAATGTTGCTCACGGGCATGCCCACATCAAGAGCACTTTCAACAACACCATCGTTTCGATCACCGACCCTACGGGCGCTGTGATCTCCTGGGCTTCAGCCGGTCAAGTGGGCTTCAAGGGCTCACGCAAGTCGACTCCATTCGCTGCGCAACTCGCAGCCGAAGCCGCAGCACGTCGCGCACAAGAGCACGGCATGCGCAAAGTAGATGTGTTCGTCAAGGGTCCCGGTTCGGGTCGCGAGACGGCTATTCGTTCCCTTCAGGCCGCTGGGCTGGAAGTGGGTTCCATCTCCGATGTAACTCCACAACCTCACAACGGTTGCCGTCCTCCCAAGCGCCGACGCGTTTGATGTCGAAGAGAGATAAATAAATGGCTCGTTATACAGGCGCAGATTGCAAGCGTTGCCGTCGAGAGAAGGTCAAACTCTTCCTCAAGGGCTCTAAGTGCGATGGACCAAAGTGTCCTATTGAGTCACGCCCATACCCTCCGGGGCAACATGGTCGTGGACGTAGCAAGGATTCCGAGTACCTCCTTCAGATGCGCGAGAAGCAGAAGTGCGCACGCATCTACGGTGTGCTCGAGAAGCAATTCCGTGGCTACTACGAAGAGGCAAACCGCCGTCAAGGTAAGACAGGCGAAAACCTGCTCCGCATCCTTGAGACTCGTCTCGACAACGTTGTCTACCGCGCAGGCTTTGCAAAGAGTCGCGACATGGCACGTCAGCTCGTCAAGCACGGTCACTTCTTGGTCAACGGTCAGAAGGTAGATATTCCTTCTTTCCGTGTCTCTGAAGCAGATGTCATCGACGTTCGTCCGTCATCTCTTGAAATGACTCCATTCCTCATAGCTCAGGCCGAGATCGGTGAAAAGACCGTTCCAGCGTGGCTCGAAGTTGTTGGATCAAGAATGCGCATTCTCGTGCACTCGCTTCCTGCGCGTCAGATCATCGACACCCAGGTGCAAGAGCAACTTATCGTCGAGCTTTACTCGAAGTAATAACCACCCAATCAACACGGGCTTCATATACCGGTTGCCCCGAACAAGTGGAGGAATAAAAGTGCTGATCGCACAACGCCCCATCCTCTCTGAAGAGGTAGTAAGCGGATCACGCTCACGGTTCGTCATCGAACCACTTGAGCCAGGATTCGGATACACGCTCGGAAACTCTCTCCGTCGCACCCTTCTCTCATCTATCCCAGGTGCTGCGGTAACCAGCATTCGGGTAGAGGGAATCTTGCACGAGTTCACCACGATCCCTGGTGTCAAAGAAGACATCACTGATCTTGTGTTGAACATCAAGGGATTGGTTATTTCAAGCGAACACGATGAGCCCGTTGTCATGTACTTGCGCAAGCAAGGCCCTGGCGTTGTTACGGCTGCAGACATCGCGCCACCAGCTGGCGTAGAAGTCCACAACCCCGGTCACCATCTCGCCACCCTTAATGGCAAGGGCAAGCTGGAGATCGAACTCACTGTTGAGCGCGGTCGTGGATATGTCACTGCAGTACAAAACAAGCAACTCGGTGCCGAAATCGGTCGCATTCCAGTCGACTCCATCTACTCACCAGTCTTGCGCGTTACCTACAAGGTAGAAGCCACTCGCGTGGAACAGCGCACTGACTTTGACCGTCTTGTTGTTGATGTTGAATCCAAGGAGAGCATCTCTCCTCGCGATGCAATGGCCTCTGCAGGAAAGACTCTGGTTGAGCTCTTTGGCTTAGCCCGTGAACTTAATCTTGACGCTGAAGGTATCGACCTCGGTCCATCCCCTTCTGATGCAGCACTTGCCGCAGACCTTGCTCTCCCGATCGAAGATCTAGAGCTCACGGTTCGCTCGTATAACTGCCTCAAGCGTGAAGGTGTCCACACTGTCGGCGAACTCGTCGGACGTAGCGAAGCTGATCTTCTCGATATTCGTAACTTCGGTTCGAAGTCAATCGATGAAGTAAAGGCCAAGCTCATCTCGATGGGTCTTGCACTGAAAGACAGCCCGGCCGGATTCGATCGCTCGCTTGTTGTCACATATGACGATGATGCAGATTTCGATTACGACCCCACTGAAATTCCGCCGGTCATCATCGAAGACCAGCAGTTCTAGGGAGAGAGATAGATGCCAACTCCAACTAAAGGTCCTCGCCTCGGTGGCGGTCCTGCACACGAAAAGATGATCCTTGCGAATCTCGCAAGCCAACTCTTCGAGCACGGTCGCATCACCACGACTGAGACCAAAGCCAAGCGCGTGCGTCCGCTCGCCGAAAAGATGATCACCTTCGCAAAGAAGGGCGATCTCGCTTCTCGCCGTCGCGTGATGACCGTAATCCGTAGCAAGGGCGTTGTACACACTCTCTTCACCGAGATTGGTCCACGTTTTGCAGAGCGCGATGGTGGGTACACCCGTATTACGAAGATTGGTCCACGCAAGGGCGACAACGCCCCCATGGCAATCATCGAAGTACTTGTCGAAGGTACGCCTGGTAAGAAGGCTGTCGTCGGTGAAGCAACTGCCACTGCTGCTAAGAAGGCTCCGGCTAAGAAGGCTCCGGCTAAGAAGGCTGCTGCAAAGTCTGATGACGCTGCACCCGCCAAGAAGGCTGCTGCTAAGAAGGCCCCAGCAAAGAAAGCTGCCGCTAAGAGCAAGTAGTTC